>OJAZ01000010.1_pt1 | contig 131588 bp, 138 predicted proteins | sample 1589851 | NCBI WGS metagenome assembly OJAZ01 (sample SAMN05416792, study PRJEB24817) | seawater metagenome | isolation source: Sea water | place: Canada:Atlantic | collected 2013-07 | reverse complement strand
TCTGCACCTAAGTTGCCAACTAAAATAACCTTGTTTACGCCTTTGCTAGCCATAAATTAAAACCTTTTCTTGTGTGTGTTTTCAGTATATGCATATTATCATAATGATATTAACAGTCAATCATTTATTGGAAATATTCACACTTTTATCGCCACCGACGGCTCGATCAACCACTCACCTTCCACTTTATCTGCATATATTTCATTTAATACACGCTTACGATAGAAACGAGAACACAACAAGCTGACACCTAACACCAATACAGTGATTGTCTTTGACACCTCAAGCAACAAAAAGCTAGCGCCAACCATAGCCCCAACCGCCATATAAAGCGCATCAAGCTTCGACTTGAGCAACGAATAGCACGCGGAACCATTAGTCACGATACTGTCAACCTGATTCAGTGTAGGACGCATGATAATACCCGCCTGCACGACACAAAATGAGGCTGCAAGCAAACTCACCTTTGGCATAACCCCAAGGCTTGTCATGAAATACCCTATGACGGACATGACTTCAAGCCCCACGGCTACTTTAAACGTATTCAACGGCTTTGCTGTCACCAGACGGCCAAACAATGGCACAAATAGCATTAATGCTAATAGAGACACTGCATAGTCTTTTAGCACTAGCCCCTCACTACCAAATTCTTTGACATAAAATGATGCTGTGCACGCGATAATGAGCGCATTTACAAACAGCAGGTAAAACCCAGCTTGCTGCTGATTCTTTCTTAATGGTGACAGTGATCTCAACTCTTCGATAACACCCATTTACTTTAATCCTTTAGTGCGTGTTTTTTCAGTCCATATATTATCATAATGAAATAAATAGTCAATTGGTTACGTGAGCATCTGGTGCGCTCTTTCATGAAAAAAAGTTAATGTTTTCAGCTGAGTATGCGGATAAAAAAACACTCTGTGATAGTATGCGCTCATTATAAACCCACATGAAAACCGAATAATAAAGCCCGCTGCCGGTGCTTTACGAATACCTGATATTAGGCATGGAGCGAAAATGAAACAAGGATGTTCACAAATCACTTTTTCTGAGTGTATTACTGACATACAGAAGAAGCATTGCTTTTCTCTTAGGTATCGCATTTACTGCGAAATGCTAAGCTACGAAAGTGAAAATAGTTCAAAAATGGAGCGCGATGAGTTCGATGATGCTGCAAGGCATTTTACAATCAAATCCGATGGCGTAGATGTTGGCTGCTTTAGGGTGATCCAAAATGGTTCGACTTATTTGAAAAAATACATATCGTCAGACGGCATATGTGAAATAAGCAGGTTCATTATATTACCGGAATACAGGCACCCTGCTTTACTGTGTAACGTCATTCACAAGTTGATTGAGAGTGACGAGCGTTTAGGCCTAACCCCTGCATACATGATCATTAAAAAATCATTAGCACGTTTTGCTTGGATAAGCGGCGTTAAGATAGTAAAAGCATCGCCTTACTTTGATTTGAATGGCGCTAGGGCGGTGTACCTTTTCGATAAAGCCAAGAGCATCGAGAACCACACTCAAGCTAGCTAATACGCACAAGAATAACAGGGGGAGTACCACCTCCCCTTTTTTATGCATGCGCCTTTTGAAATTCACTCATCGGTTTACCTATCCACTGACTTAGCGATAATATTTCACCGTGTGAAACGGCTTGGAACTTCTCGCAACGACCAAATTCATTATAATCCGCTACTGACATCGTGCGCCAGTCTGGATGAGGCGTATCGCTGCATAATGCCCAATCATGCTCTGGGCTTTGTCGCTTATGAACATATGAAAAGGAATGCAAGTCAAGATTAGGGCTTTTGCAAGAATCAACGGTGATCCGCACTTCGCTCCCGTCCGCTCTTGGGATAATGCGTGTTAATTTGGTAACTGATTCCGGTGCGATAATTGACATACATTGATAACCTTGCGTGCTGATTCATTATACACATTGTATCAAAATGACTCTTTGTGTCAATCTTTTATTTCAATATAACGCTAAACATGATCGAACACCTCAATGTTATGCGAGCCGACGATAACCCACCGGCTCTGTATGGGCTTGTATAGACTTATAATAGCTCAGCGTTAATGTTATAACCCTTTGCCATGGTCAGATAATAAATATCGATACAGTGACTCGTACACTTACGATTATGCACCTTAACTGATATGCCTTTGTCGCCAAACTCATTCGTTTCACTGACAGGCGTTGGATCACCTACAAATATTACATTGAGTCTCTGGCCACACGCTGTAGCCGGATGATGGCGCAATACAGGGAAAGCCAATCCTTTGCATTTGCTTAGGATGTACTCACCTACTCTGGGCGTGATGGCAAAGCATTCAGTATTGAGATGTTTCATGCATGACAACTCGCTCTTTGATTTATCGTGAGCAACCGTACAGGCAATTGAGCGTTCTCCTTGGACATGTTGGTTAAAAATACATTCTGTAGTCATGTGGGATCCCTTGTGTGAAAGTGGCAATTAAACTAATCTGGGGCGTGGGTGCTGGTGGCACGGGGACTTTGCAACAAAATCGAGCAAGGTAACGTGCAAAAAGCCTGTGTGAGTTCTAGATACTTCATGACGCCATTTAGATAAAGCGTCTTTGCCCACGGTTTGAGCGCCATACACGCCATTAGGGTTACCCTCTTCACCGTAGCAAACACCCACAAAGGCTTTGCCCGTTTTGCCGTCCCAACCTTTCAATTCAAACAGTTTATTCAAGGTTTCTTCTGGCGTCTCAGTGTCGCTAAGAAGACCGGCTTTTAAGATTTCTTGTGCGTTAGGCATAATATGATTTTCGTGTGTGTTGACTATGGGCAAATATTATCATGCTGATTATGTTTGTCAATCATTTATTTCAAGAGCACGAAAAAGGCACATGACTGAACACATACCCTAAAGGGGATAAAGATACCAATATACCGACTTGGGTATAAACGCTTTATATGCTGATTTTAGTATAATTTATATAGTGCGGCACCCTAGACGAGTGGCGAACAACGCGACCTCCACCATCACAGGTGGCGCTCTCTACGCCTCACGCTTTCATCCTTTGCAACTTGTGCACCCGCTGCATTAAATTAAGCGCTACGCCCTAGTTACATCCGGTCATGACTCCATCTGCTTTCGGTTCTGTCTGAGCTACACTCAAGGGCACCCCACTATATAAACTTTACCACACTACGCAACCTCACTGTCATAAACGGTTAGTTGCGATATATCTGCCGGAATGCTATCGACCGGCTCACCAATCGTTTGACCATCGCGATCCTGCCATTCAAACCACGGGTTACTTGTTACTTCATAACCATCAAACTTTTCGTTATTCACCCCTTGCAAAAAGGCAATGAATTCCGCTTTTGTCGCGTTTACTTCGGTGAATATGATGCTCATGGCCATATCACCCGCTAAATATAAACCCGATTCAGTAAACAAGGTTACACATCCGCACAAATACAAATCCAAACCATCTTTTTGGCAAACAAAGCTCGTCTCGTCCACTTGCTTGTGGTTAAACTGAATGCTCGCCTCATAATCCGACATATCGTTACCATCGAAAATAAGCTTGCGATTATAGGGTTGGTTTAATGTATCCATTTCGGTGAACCTTGCGTGTGACTTCTTAGAGTAGTTATATTATCATAATGAAATTCTCTGTCAATCTTTACTTTGCATATTCACTCAGGTTTTACAAATTGTTCCTTGTTCTCACTGATGTAGGCTATCAGTAGGTCAATTTCATTATCAGTGGGCATTTCCCACCCTTTATGCTTGATAATGCGATACATACAAGCAATGGAAACACACTCTATTTTGAGCGCGCTGCACGGATATCCTTCTACCATACTCTCAAGGCACTCATTAAACCCACCAGCATCCAACGCTGCCACGTTATCCAAGGTAACGAAGGCATGCACTAGGCAATCTTCACCAATGAGGTTTAAATCATCGTCAGTGGCCTCTATGTCCCAGGCTATCGTAATACCTTTATCAAACACATGCGCCAACGCAATGGCAAAAATATAACAATAGCCATACTGATAAGATGCGACACCTCTAAATACTTTACTCATCATACTTCCTACCGCTTACAGGGATAACCTACCACTTAACATGATAGGTATAATGGGTTCTCGAAAACAGATGCCGTATCATCTAGCACCTTCTGGTATACAGCAACACGACAAAGCTTACCCTGTGACTTGTATTGAGCGATTAAATCTTTCGTTAACTGATGGCGTTTGTCTTTGAGCATCTGACCGCGCTTTAACTCAATAAACGCACCCACTTGTGCAACAATAGCGCTTGCCAATGCACCTGCTTGGTGAGATTCATATTCACGGATAGTACGAGAAAACGTGCTTTCTTTTAAACGCTCACTGAACGACTGAGAGAGAGTGCAACCTATGTCCACACCTGAAAAAGAAACAGGGGCATTGTTACGCTCTACACCTTTAAGGATCTTTTGAAGCTCTGCACCTAATGACGCCTTATTATTTTGCCAAGAACCACGAATAACATTGCTACGGTTGCGATTACTTACCAAATCATCTCCTTTCTTTTCAAGGCGATAAGCGGCCATGGCGGTTTCTTGATCTTCAAAGGTGATTTCATCGATAACCATTTCAAGCGCACTATCAGTGTATAGGGTCACATGCTCTTCGATAATACGCTCGCTTCTAAACTCGTCATCAACAGCCTGAGCCATATCAAAGACAGCCGTTACAGCGTTCGCAAACATATTCGCATCATCAATACCATCAAAACAAACCTTTATCGTTTCGAATATCGCGTCAATTTCCGCATTTAATGTATAGTCATCATCAGACAACAGCGTCAAGTTATGCTCCATTATGGCATCGTAATCGTCTTCATCTTCGCACTTTGAATCCATCATCTCTTGAGCACGACTTAAAGCCGACTCTTCGTTGATTTTATTCACTTCATACACGCGATGAGCATATGCACCACCAAAGTCTCTCGCATCCATCAGCAATTGCAATGGCTCTTCAGAATCGATTGCACTCCCAACCATCGTAGACTCAATGGCTTCTTTGATAATGTCAAAGTTGCGTGAAAGAATTCGCGCTTGCTCTTCACTTTCATAATAAAAAATAGCGACACCACCAGCATCAAGTGGTGAATAACCATCACCCGCACGAGAGAAGTTTACCGACACATGCTCAGACAGTTCTACCAGCCTTCCATACAAAGCATCAAATACACCCGTATCCTTTGAACTTAATTCAATTTGAAAATAAACGCGCCCTTGTGCAACTTCCTCTGGAAGAGTGATTTCGCAATTGGCGATTGAGCTGGCAATTAATGCTAATGTCATGTGTGTGATCTCTTTTTGATTTGATGGATACATTATAGTTCATTATGATAATTTGTCAATCATAACTTATCATTTTAATGTAAAAAAAGGAGCCAGAAAGCTCCCCTTATTGATATTAAACCGCCAATAAACACTATTAACGCCATATTTAGCTACAAAACCGCTTGTAAGCGTTATTGCGCCTTAATCTCGTAGACTAAACCGCCACCCGAAGCACTGGTTAATTGCTCAGGTGAATTCAGCCTGTTAGCCGGTGGTGGCGCTACTGTACCACTATCATCAATTTCGCTACCGCCCGTACTCGATACACCTTTACGCTTAGCAAATGCATCTTCAGCCGCCTCAAGCGAACCAAAGGCACCGATAAAATAGCAATCGTCCCACTCGTAATCCCCTTCATCGCAGCCAAGGGCAATATACCAATTTCCATCAGTGGCCAAAAAATAATCTTCCGCTCTTTGAGTGCTCATGCGCCGACCTAATCTAATTAACATTAAGGGCAACAGTATAAGTTTAATTGCTCTTTTTGTCAATCATTTATTTAATTCAAACCTTTCTGCAAATTATTGATTGACAACTTATATCATTTTAAAATAGTATTCGCTTACTACATAAAATAATTAATACACGAGTTTTTCATGCTTAATAACAATAATAATGAAAGAAGACGCGCTAAGCGTGCCTCCGTTTCATGGCGGTTCCACGGCAACAACACAAGCAAGGCCGTTACAGGCGAAATATCCAACGTTTCAACTTCAGGGTGCCTTGCCACCATCTCCGTTAACGTGAAGGCAAATGATGCACTATCTCTACGCATTATGGCCAGCACTTACAATGGCACAAAAGACATTACCGTAAAGGTGCTAGTTAAGCACACTATGACCAAGCACAACCAATGCTTTATTGGCTTTCAGTTTTTAGAAATGAAGGAAGCAGACAGGAAATTCATTAGGCGATTTGTGAATGAAGAGGTTATAAAGAATCCACCTAAAGTCGCTGTCGCGCAGGTTATGTTTGAGCACGTAGAGTCAGCAGCGTTAGCAGGGTAAGAGTAGGTGCGGCACAAAGTTTCCTAAGTGCCGCCTCGCCTTAATCTTTCATCGTGATCCTAATGCTTAATTTCACATCAAACACACCGAATGGCTCAGTCAACTCGTCTTCACTCATATAATCTGTCGCCTCCTGCACCGTATCGCAACCAAATGATTCTGAGGCCACATTAACAGCGTATTGACTGTTTTTTAATTCAGGACGTATGGCTACGTTCACCATCCATTCTTGAGAAATAATCTCTTTTGGCTCACCATTAACATCAATGCGCAGTTCAGCAACGACCTTGCGTTTTAACCTGTCTTTCGTGCTCACATCATCATAGTACGGCTTCATCGCCCACTGGAGCAACGTAAACGCGTCTGGAAAGGATTTCAACTGGTCGCTTTCTGTCTCGCCAATACTAGCAAATACAGCATTAAATTGTTGTGCATTAATAAGCTTGCTCATAAATTTCTCTTGTGTGTTTTCGAAGTAGGCATGTATATTATCATATTGAGATTACTTGTCAATCATTTAATTTTTATTGTCCATAAAAAAGAGGCTACCAAGCCCCTTTGTTACAGTGCGCACCAATCATCTTACCATTTGAGTTTTTCTGGCGCTTCAACCACCTCTTTTGATATAAAGGCGTTGTAAACACCTTTTGAGGCAAACACAATATAAATGACGCCTACAAACGTTTGCCTTGTTAATATGTCTTGTGTCACATCCAACAATGCCAACCCTTCCGCGCCTAGCAAAGAGACAACAGTTAAGCTAGAGGCAATATAGAGTAGTACAAACACACCTGTCTTTGCTAATATTTTCATAGCTCTCAAATTTAGGTTTCATGGTTCGCGCCCTTTTGCTTAGTGAGTATGTATATTAGCATTATTGAACATTTTGTCAATCATTTATTTTTATTTGGCTACAAAAAAAAGAGGCATTTAAGCCTCTCCCTTTTAGCAAAAACACCCCAACGCTAAAGAATTGTCGTGATAGGCGTGCTGTTTGGCTTCTTGGTGTCTGAGTATAATAAATTCTCACCATCTTTAATCAAGTAACCATAGCGAATGTTTTCAATGCTTGATGAGGTGTCGTAATGGAACGTCTTGCGAAACCAGTTGTATGCATGTGCTGACTTATGACCAGCTACCCAGCCACCACAATAATTCACATTAACGTTGCTTCCATCTTCCGGATTTGCATCAAAAATACGGTCGTCTTGGCCTGCGATTTCTAAATATTCAGCATATTTCGCATCATCAGCGAAAGGGCAACCCGTGTCATAAAGTTGAACAGATAATATACCTGCAAAGTACTTCTTGCCTTTCATAACTAGGTATTCAACGAATGTCAGCAAATCCACATACAAACCTAAATCAAGAAGATGGTAAATATAGTGCTCGATTTCATGATCTGTGTATCTATCCGTTTTTAGAATATCTAAAAGATGATCGAAATAATCACCATCTATGCGCTCAACAACGTCTTCCCCACCTACAGTCAAGCGCCAATCATCATCAATCAACGGGAAAGGGAATGACTCCCCCTCTTTCACCGCTTTGTTCATCATGGTTGCGCTGGCATCGTTAAATTCGATAGGTACATACTCGCCATTGACGATATACGCAGCAATGAAACCGTCCAATATTTCCCCTTCGTATTTTTGAACAGGTATGCCTACCGGTAACGCGTCATCTCCTAAGCAGTTCTTATGGATAAGCGCAATCTCACCCTCGTACACCCCCTCAATTTCATCACCACTGTAATACGATGAAACATCAAGTTTCAGGCCGAATTTACCCAGAGTATGCACTTTTCCGCTGTAATACGCTTTTGCTGACGATTTCATTTTCTCACAGGCATCATTAAACTCTTCAGGATCCACATCAGCTGCTAAAAATCCATTTGTGCCATAGTTTTCAAGTACGTATTCATCGTTACTCGACATTAAGTAATCAAGATCCTCTTGCATTAAGTACACATCATGAGAGCGATCAGGATCTCTTTGCGCTTCACCAATGAACATACGCAAGTCTGATATGCGGTCTTCTCTATCGGACACCATGTAGTCAACAATCTCTTTATGGACTAACTCCGTGTCCATGCGAACACCATCAATAATAATTTGCTGCTCACCTCTGGAGTCAAACTCAATGACACTCGTCTCTACATCATCTTCAATAGGGGCGCTATCCAGCAAAACTGATAATTGGTCGTAGTTTCCGAAACCCAGCGAAATGGCTAGCGTTTCATTTAATTTGTTTTCGTTTTTTACGGGGCTACCTTGGAAGCGCACGATTGCTGCTCTTATAACTTCGCGCAACTCGCTCACAGTGCTAGGTAATACAATAGGATTGCTCATGGTTTATCTCCGATTAATTAGGCTTATTATTGCGGCTATCCGTTACACAAAGCCTTATAATCAAAAATAAGCTTTAATGTAGTTTGTGTTGGTTGTAAAAATGTCATTTACATTGAGTTTGCACCGTCTCGCATTATTGCGAGTGGATAGCGACAGAGGCTCCCCTCCACTTACCAACTCACCTTAAATTAGGTCAACCAGTAATTAAGACTAATTATACAGAAAATGATGTATAAATCAAACCTTTTATCATTTTGAAATCGGATTCAGAATCCATTAGGGTATGATTAATTTGCGCTCTGCCACCGACACCTTTAACAGCTCCGCTATTTTTATGGCGATAAGGTAAATAACTGAGCTGTCTCCACAAGAGAACAGGTGCTCCCGTTCTCCTCCAGCAAAATCAGCCGTCAAATAGGCTCCGTTGTTGCCCATAGGGCTAATTGTCAACAATTGCAATGCACCTAACGGTTTCTCGTGTATTAAGCGTGGCGGTTGAAATAGAGAACTCTTAGCAATTTTGATTGAGTCCCGTTCAATAATCACTAAGTTACCTCTATGCTTGAACACGCCTTTTCTTGATATCGTAATTCTCCCCTCACTGGAACCACCTTGAATATCACTTTCGCCAACTAGGCATGTTAGATACGTCTTATGCGCCTTCATTTTGTGTTTCCGTTTGAAGCGCACCCATGTGTTGCCGCTTTCTTATAATATGAAACTTACCAAGGGCAGTACCCCAGTTTCCCATACCAAGGTCAAGAGTCTGACCTACCCTGTACTTCTCTATGGGAGTGTGGCCATTGACCACATGCCTTTCTATAACCGGATCGTCCATCCCCACATTTGTGCGGACAAAATACATATCGTTCACACAAGCCTTGCCATCTTTCAAATTGTCAGCCTGCGTATTAACCATGTCCTCTTCAGACTCGCAGCCTGAGTAAACGCAAAACAACAGGTGACCATCTTCCTTCAATGGGACTGCCAAGAAGTATGCGGCCTGAATACCCATGCGTGCATGATCCATCGGGAAGTAAAACACGGCATGCGTCTTGGGTGCTGGTGGTGTAAATAGGTTCTTTAATGCGCTTAATATTTTTTTCATGGTACAACTCTTTGTTAAATTTCGAATTAACCTATCACAAATGACAGGTCTTGCTTCAAGATGGCCTTGTAAAAGCGGAGTATACTGCGCTACCAACTCGCGTACTTTCTTTTGATGAAACGCGCACCAGGGCGCTCTATGTATTTTGACATGCAGTGTGCGGCGACCAATGAAAACACCATGGCCACCAGTATACCCACATAAGGCGACCACGACCGGTTATAAAATTCCATGATAATGGCATAACCTATGTTCTGATGGATAAGGTAAAGTGAGTATGAGATCGTACCCAAATAAACCAACGGCTTGCTGGTAAGAATGGCTATACGTCCGCTTATCGCACCATAAAACACCAAGTAAAAACCCCACAAGAAGACAGCAATAACAGGATTCCTACCTAACCATATCGCTAAAACAGTCATCGCGAGTAATACGTGGGTAAAAACAGTGTGCGTGCGGGTGTGATACTTGTAAAAACAGATGCCGGCTGCAAAGAACTCGATATAATCCCAAATAAGAAGGCGGTTCAACTTCCAGTTCCCGCCTGCGTATAAATCTGCATCAATAAACGGGAGCGCATTAACCACCAGCACCCAAACAATTAATATTTTCTCAATATTACCAAGCTGACGCAGGCAGTAAATCACTAATATCCAAAAGTAAAAGGCCAACTCAAGTGTTAGTGTCCAATATACGCCATCAACGTGCCCGTATGACGCGTATTCATGGAACATTGTTAGATTGGCTAGGTAAGTCTCGAAAGACACCACTCTGTCCGGCAGAGAGACCGCACAGACAACTAAAAACGTCACCGTCACCGCAAACCAAAAGGTAGGGTAAAGTCGGGCGAATCTCGACGCTATGAAATCTAGTGGGTTGTTAACACGGCTGATTGTCCAAAATATGACGAACCCGCTGATCATAAAAAATAGATGCACGCCATAACGAGCCAGAATGAGCAGAGGTGACACATCAATATCATGCCCGTATATATTGTTGTAATAATAGGTGTAGTGGAATATAACAACCGCCATAGCGGCAATACCACGCAAACCGTCGAGACACATTAACCTGTTCATATTGACCGCCATTCATTATTCGAATAACAGCCAACTTATCTCATTTTACGCGTTTTTCCGCTAACGCATGACGACCATTTCCTACACTAAAGTCTGACTAAACAGCCTCTTTTGCTTCGCCACTCTCCGGCTGCAACACGGACTTAGGCGTTTTCGAGATATACGCATACTCACCGTTGCTCTTAAGCATTGTATCGCGATCAAAAGACGAGATACGCACAACCGGTCTACCAGCGCTCGCATAACGCTTGTCATAAACGCTCAGGCTAACAAAGGCTGACTTGAAAGCATCTGTTAAATCAAACAAACGGTCGTCTTCCATATTGAAGTTCGACAACCCATAACCATACTGCGAAAAGATACCATCTCTCAGGCCAAACTTGTCATCTTTCAAGCAAAGCTCGTCATGTTCTTCAGCAGCAACAAACAATTCATTAACAGCAGACAGAGTATCGCGACTACACTTACCTGAAAACGCAATGTCAGGTAACACAAAATTGTTAAGCACACGCAGACCGTCATTATAAAACGAAATGTCTTTTTTGAGAAGCAATGAACCTTTCACTGCCTCCGAAAATGCGCCTAGCTGCGACGATGGAAGCATTAAAGAGTAAATGCGACTCGCAGACAACCCTTTAGACACTAACTCCCTATCAGGCTGTGATTCTTCTCGAATGATAATAACGTCTATGCCATCATTCATCATCTTACCTATAGACGCTAACAGCAATGAGTCGCTATTCTCATTACTCGTTATCACGTTCGCTATAACATCATAAAAACCTTTACCGCCATTATCAGTGTATTCTTTTACCAGAGCGCTATAGTCACTAAGCAGGTTATCTAACGTCCCACTCACACCATCACCATAAACAGACATTTCTTTATTGATGGAGCACTGAAAGGTTTCAACTTGACTCGTGCTCATTGTAGAAGCGATTAACGACTTAGGCACATCAGGCAAGCTGTACTTTTTGTGTAACTTCTTTTCGAACTCTGCAATATCTCGATTAAGCTCAATTAGACTATTCGACTGATCACATAGACAGAGGTACTCATACCACTTTGTATACACTTGCTTAATACCGTTTTGTAACTGGCCTAATGTCATGTTAATTCCTACCCTATATGTCATTGATTCTATGTTTTACATTATACTTCATTCTGATAATTCGTCAATCTTTTTTTTATTGTCGCGCAAACAAAAAAGGGATGCCATAAGCACCCCTTTATAATCTAAACATAAGTGTTATTTAGGCGAGATGACGGCTTGCCACATTACCCCTTTTCCACGCAATAATTTCTGCGGATTGTTCTTTCTTGACTTGCGTTCAAAATGCACTAACGCAATACTTACCAAAACCATAAATCCCGTTACCATGTGTGTGACTCCAAATTAATAAAGTTGCGATCTGGCGTTCCCCAAACCGTAGACACAGTATAACTCATTATGATAATTTGTCAATCATTTATTTTTATTTAAGTTAAACAAAAGGGCGCACTAAGCACCCTCTCATAATCCCTATTACGCCTTGTTACGCCTTGTTGCGTCTTCTGCGCATATTGAAGGCTAAGCCAGCCAAACCGAGCAACCCAATCATTGCCGAGGGCGGCTCTGAAACACTCACCGCATGCACCGGAGAATTAGGATTAACACTAGTCATATCCATGTTTTCCTGTGTGGTTAGCGTATTGCCACCATCCGACACCAAAAACACACCACTGGTTGACGTAGTTCTGTCATAAGTGTAACCATCCCCGATCCCAGAGTCTTCAATCAGATACGCATATTGATTGGTGGAACCCCCACCTATTCTATTGTTGTATCGACTTCCCGCATATAAAAGTTCATCGTCTTGCATATAGGCACCGTAAGAGTACCAATTCTGATTCTGATTCCCACCATAGCCTGTTTTTACATGATAAACGGTGCCAAAGAGTGAACGAAACTTTCTCTCTAAACTAGAGTACGCAGTATACCCTGACTTGTAGGTATAACCATCATTTGTCGCAAAAGATGAGAAAATAGAATCCATAAGGTATTCAACCTCAACATCTGTTGGTAACCGCCACCCCTCAAATTCTTGACCTGCACCTAAAAGCCCACTAACTTCACTCACAGACCTGTTTGCCGTATGAGTAAGATCTAGCCATTCTAAGCCAACATCATCTTGAAACACCGCCTGATTATCACCGACCGTGTTTAAATCTATATTAATTACTGCTGAATTGGCGTTAAACCCAATTACAGCAAGCAACATTAAACCAACTTTTGTTAAGTTCATTTCAACCCACCTGATCATCCATGCTAAAACTTTAATTTTATCACTTTAGATGGGTTACCCAACATGTCAGGTTTAAATGTGTTACAGACAGTCCCGCATTTCCTTGGGAATGTTTTCACTGACAACTCGCACCACAATATTGCGTATCTCAGCTTCACGCCCCTCAGTTAAACCCAAGTCCAGCGTCCAAGTGGCCATCATGTCCTCCACAAAGGAACTTGGTGTATCTAAATCACAATCAGCGACGACACCTTCTCCCTCGTTAGCGTAATATTCTTCAGACGTTACAACTTTTCCTGCGGCGACCGCCTCCAAGGTGTAACACTTGGTCTTTTCTTCAATATACTGATCCGTAAAACTCATAGTCCACCTAATTCTCTGTGTATAAGACTGGCAACGCGCACACGCGCTCACCACCAAGGTTATGCAAATCCACCAGCAAAGACATTTCAACTGGCTTTTCACCGCTTGCTGTCTCTAAGTGACACGTCAATTCTATGTCATCTGGTGACAACATCATTGCTGGCGTGAATTCGAAATTAATATCGTAGCCGCGCTCTTGTGAAGCGTAGCTGGGAGTCGCCTTAGGTTTAAAGGTAGATACAAAAACACCCGTGTCACGCTTATCATCTAAGCCATTCAACTCAAGCATGTAATTTGCGCCGGTTCGCTTACTTTTCAGAATAACAGGGCAATGTGAAAAGCCTCTTGTGTCAGCTTCGCCAGGAAACACTGCTTTTAAATGCATGAATTCTTGAGGGGAACCCTCGTTTAAAACAGGAATATCTTTCATCTGTGCGCTCCAGCATTTATTGTTATCGCATGCCCAAAACATCTTGAGAAATCCAACTCAGGGTGAGCATGAAAGTTTCTGGCCTGAATATCATGCGCGAAGTTAACGGTTATACCCATGCTTCACCTCTCTTGATAATCAAGCATCCCAGTACAATAAAGTATATCATTGACAACTATTTTGTCAATCTTTAATTTTGCTTGGTTGGGGTTTAAGGGGATGCAAACCCCTTTGTAACAGACTGCTGGTGGATTTGACTAAGGGGTGTCAAAAAGCCCCTCAAATCTACGTTTTACCGCACTAATGCCTTCTGTGACACCCTCGTTATAGCTCATCTCCATCTGCCTAAGATAAAGAGCTAAGTCGTCTTCATTTTTAATGAACTCAGGTAACACTTTACCGCTGGACGTAATATGGCCACCATTAGTCTCCAGAATCGCATATCGACCACGTAACTCCAACAGCACGCGGCTTTTATCGCGGAGCATTTTGTTCTCAATATTAATTATCCGACTCTTTCTGCGATCATGACTTCGCTCATAGTCATAATAAAAATCACTCGGATGCATTTTATTCTCATTTTCTGTTGAACGTTCTGGCATGTTAAATTCCCTCCAATTCTTCTGGATCCATCAAATGACTATCACCGATTTTTTGATGATGCGCGGAGCCGTATGCCGGATCGGTTTCGCTCCACTCATCCTCTTGCAAAGACAACACGTCCTCACCCTGTGAATTCAAGTACTCAAGCTCAGCGACAAATTCATCAGCCACTTGGCTATCATGCATCACTTCACAATGCTCGAACCTCTGGCCTGATGGCATTTCAATAATGGGAATGTAAATGTCGCCGATAACATCGCCATCTTCATTGCGACCCACGACTACTTGGCGAACATGATATGTAAATTTCATTAGACTTCCTGCGTGTGTTAAATCAACAACAACATTGTATCAAAATGAAAATAATTGTCAATCTTTTATTATATTGATTAACTATAGGTGATAGCGCTCGCTACCACCCATCCCACGCAGGACTAAACCGACCTGTCGTGCTTTATTGCAAATTCGCAGAGTTTTTTAAGCCCCTTGGTTTTCTTGTCTTTTAGCTTAGACATACCCCATACCACCAGAGTCAAACCAACCACAAAAATACCTGCCCCTAATGCGCCATTGTCGGTAGAACCACCCACAGCGACAGACAGCACACCACCTACAAGAAACCACACCATACAGGCAAGAAATATCATCATATTGCACAATGTATTGATGCCTTTCATTGTCGGCTTAATATCATCTTCCATTATCGAGGTGACCTTTCCATCCTCACCTTCAAAACCGGCTAATATACGTTTCTTAGTTCCATTAACTACGTTTTCCATATAGAAAATTTTGATTTTCTGCCCTATCACTTCGGCCATATCTTCAGCCAAAGAGCCAGTAACTGTAACATTCTTCCAGCGCACATCATCAACAGTCATGTAATCTACATCCCGCATGCTGATAGCTTTAGTCAACGCATTGGCACCACTACTGGTTGCAACGCCCCCTGAAAAACCACCAAAAACCCCTTCAATTTCTTGAATTTCCATACAACCACCTTACTTGTTTGTGAAACCCAATCTTATCATAATGAATTCACACGTCAATCTTTTATTTACTCCGCTGTTCCATGTTGACTCCCAGCCCCAATATAGTGTAAATTTCACGCACTCAAACTGATTTGAGTATCAATTCAAACGGAATTAGGAAATTCAATATGTGGATCATACTGTCATCGATTGTCTTTTTAGGCATTGCAGCTAAATTATACTTCTTTACACCAGACACCACCAAGTACTCGGCATTATCAAAGCCGGCATCTTATATTTGCCTCTCTATCTCGATATTTATGGCACTATCTACGTCATTCGTATTTGTACCATCCAACAAAGTTGGCCACCTCACGCGAGTCTACTTTGGTGAACAAGTCCCATCAGGCAGCATTATTGCCTTACCGGACGAAGACGGTGACGAAAGAAAAGGTCCCCAAGCTAGATTGTTGCGCGAAGGCTTGCATTTCGGTTTCTTTCTTAATGTCATTTATGATGTTGATATGGTTGACACCTTAATCGTACCTCAAGGCAAAATGGCGGTACTTGTCGCAAAAGACGGACAGATGTTACCTAACGATAGATTTATTGCGCCTGTGTGGAGTGACAAGCATAAAATCAAAGATATGATTGATGCAGAGTACTTCTTAACCAACGAAGGCCATCGTGGTCCCCAATACAACGTACTACCACCTGCTGAGTATGCAATCAACAAATTCTTATGGGGCGTCAGGCTTGAAAAAGCAGTTGAAGTAAAGACCGGTTATGTTGGCGTTGTTCGCTCTAAAGTGTCTACAGCAGACAACTGCCCTGAATCAAAACTTATTCTGAATACCACCGAAAACAACGGCCAGGTTAGCACGTCAACCGTCCCTAAAAATTGCCAGGGTGTATGGGAAGAACCTCTTTTGGAAGGCGCTTACTACCTAAACCCGCTAGCCACTGATGTGACCATGTTGACTAAACGCACAGTTAACTGGGCATACAAAGGCGGTTACACACGTCGCATCATCAATCTTTCAATTGACGGTGACGAAAACCTTGTTTCTGAAGAGAAATCCGTTGTCATTGAAGAAGAGAAAAACGGTGCAGGCACGGCCATCACTGTACGTACTCCAGATGGTTGGGAAGTGCCGGTGGAAATCCGCGTGCTTGCACAAGTGCATCCTAAAAATGCCGCTAGCGTAGTTTCTACACTTGGCACTTTACAAAACGTTGAAGACAACATTATTACCCCTGTGCTTCGTGACAAGCTTAGAACGGTTGGTGGACGAGAAAACTTTGAGGCCATTCACTTTATTACCAAACGCGATGAAATCTCACGAGAGCTTAAAGAGGCGGTTGTTGAGGCTGCTGGGCGTGTAGGTGTTTCGGTACCAGAAGTGTTCTTGTCAGAAGTGGCAATACCGCCAGAGTTGCTATTGCCAAAAAGACGTGAACAACTGGCCAAAGATCTTGAATTATCTTATGAGGCCGAAGAGTCATCTCAAGCCGCTCGTGTTCTACGTGAAAAAACAAAATCACAAGCTGATCAACAAGGCACCTTAATGAAAGCGAAAATCGCTAAAGAGGCCGCAGAAGAAACAAAAGAAACACTGAAGCTACTTGGTGAAGGTGAACGCGACAAAATGATTGCCATCGCTGAAGGTCAGCGAGCACAAACCGAAGTGTTAGGCCAAGCCAGCACCGCACGTTTACAGCTTGCACAGTCATTCATTGAAGCCGCTAAGCAAAACCCCGACATTGTTAAGGTTCCGGTGATCAACGTGGGTAGCTCTTCAGGTAGCATGGATGGTGCAGCAGCTCTGTTGGGCGGTGCCAGCAACATTGCAACTATGATGAAGCTAAGCGAAGACGAAAAGAAACAAAAAAAGGGCAACTAAGTCACCCCTTTTGATAACAAGCCTCGCCTTTTGCGGGGCTTTTTTAATTAGCGCTAACCACACCTTTCAACTTACCCTTATCGGCATTCTTGTCCTCTTTGTGACGACTTCTTGCTCTTAGGTTAGGGCTGAAATCCACGCTCTCAATCTCTTCATTACGGCCTATTTTACGCTTAATGGTATCCAGCACCTCATCAAGCGTTTCCACCTCACACCCTTTTACAAAAACAGGGAATGTCTTGAAATAGTCTTTTGAATGCCCCGCCGTATAATGCATTAAGCCATCATACGCACTATAACCAATTTTGATTACATCACGACCAGACCCACCACCAGTTGTTTTGATACTTACCACACACATGGTGAAAACTTTCACGTTATTGACTGTTTGCATAGCTTTACCTTAATTCTCTAACTCTCTAAGCTTTGACGCTCGCTTTTGGCATCGCTGCGAACCATGGTGTTGCGCTAAGCCTCCTGCCGAGACGGTTCTATGACACCGCTCACATTCAACCTGACGCCTTGCAGCTCGCATTTTGGCCTGCAATTTTTCTTCACGCTCATGATGCTCACGTTGAACACGTCTCTCAGCATCACGTTTATCTTGCTCTTCTTTGATACGCTGACTGTTGAAATCTTCCCATTTCTTGCCGAGCGACGCCCTTGCGCGTTCCATCAAACACTCTTCAGGATGAGAGCCTGTTGTATCTTCAACATTCGTGCCGCAGTACTTACAGCACTCATACGTGCGACCTGCGTACTCAGTCTCGTATGATTCACCGTAGGCTATCTCAAGTAAGATCGCCTCCTGTTCATTACATTGATTGACCATAACACGCCGCCTTAAAATTCATCGTCTTCATCGTCTTCATCTTCTTCATCGCCATTAAGTGCCGAAGAATTTAGGACGTAAACTTTGTTACACTCTACATCATCGCCCAACTCGCGCTCAGCCTTACTACGACTAACGAGCTTGTAACCCGAGTCTGAATAGTCAGACGCTACAACATAAGCCTTTGTCGGGCTTACTTCTAAGCCGATGGCTTGTGTAGTTGAAACGCGATCGCGAAAATCCATTCCAACCGCTAATCGTGCGTCATCTGGTAAATGGGCTATTGATGCTAAAAGTTCTGCTTTAGTAATTGTGTCGATCATGATATTTCCCTTGTGTGTGTAATAACTCAGTAAGGTAATATTATCATAATGAAATGAATTGTCAATCTTTTGTTTTTGCACCCACTGAAGCTGTTCGGCTAATTGCTCACCAATACTTCGTGCTCTGTGGCAATGCCATACCGGTTAAGGTGAACCTCTAAAGCCTCTATCGCGCCCAGGTGCCTTGTTAACTTCTCAAGGTGCACTTTCACGTCTGACATGTCTATATCGTCGCTAGCGTTCGCCACATGCTCATTTAGACGCGACATTTCATCAAGAGTATCTATCTTTTCCTTATAGACAACACCAAGAGAGCTGACAGCCTGCCTCATCTCACGCTTTCGCTTTGACTTCGATTTAAAGTAAAGCCCATTCGCAACGAACAGGCCATAAAAGCGCTTTACTGACCAATACGGCAATTTAAACGCAGATACTACCTCTGTCTCGTCTAAAAAGCCTATTGATAACTGTGACATGATTAACTAGCCTTAGCTCGGGTGTGTGATGATAAATCCATAATAACACACGCAATTGTGACCAATAACATCACTGCTGGCGTAAGTAGGAAAACAGCTAATAAGTCCGGTGTGAAAATGTTCATAAATACCTCTAAATAATATTGGTTAGCATAGCATGCTTTTATTATGATAAAGCTTTGACTGCTTTATTTGTGCTCTCAAAACAACATAGTGTAACTTTATGCTGTAGGTGTGAAATCGCCCATAAGGGCGACAAAAGGCTTGCACAGGGAGGGTGCTCTGTTATGCCGCCGAGGGGTTAACCTCGACGCCTTGAACTTTCAGAGGCGTAGTACACAACCTCTGTCATGAATTTTTCAGCAAGCAACAGTGTATTAGCTTCATTTTTAGGGAACCAGCTTTTATGACTCATGCTCATCCACACGTCATGAAAGGTGCTCATGATATGTATTGATCCATCCTCACACGGTACGGGCGCATCAAACATGGCTGCATTTCCAAATGCATTATTTACAGCCGCTTTGAACTCGTCGTAAATATCGAATCTGCACTGGTTTCCGCCACCGTTGTTGTACAAATCATAATAAAGGTTTTGTGCAAGACGGAATACCTCTATAACCGGTTCGTCACTCTCGCCACTCATAGGCACTTTTTGGCTTAGCTTTTTTGCCTCAGCAGCAAGCGGGTGATCAGAATTCCAAAAATTTACGTGTTCTTGGTAATTAAAAATTTCTGCTCCAGCTGGCAAAGCGTAAGGAGTCGGGTTTTTTGCGATCGGGGTGGTTGCGTTTTCCATAATATTTTCTCTTGTGTGCGTTGACTTGATGTAACCATATTATCACAATGATGTATTTTGTCAATCACTTTCTTATTTAAGAGTTGGCCAACCTCTCTTGAGATTGGCGCTACTTATTTGGGTGTCTTATACCATTCTAAATGACAGGGATTGAATGAACTCAATTGCTTTACATTCATCTGCATACGCAATCACAGGCTTATTAGTAGTGGCGAAATCAACAACAAAGAAATTACAAGATACTTCCTGCGTGACCGCTTTGGCAAGCACTTCAAGCTTATCTTCACCCATGAACGCAAAGAAATCACGCTCACTTAGATCCTTAACCATGAAGTCAATATAAGTTGACTCTACCACTTCGTGAAAGCTGGGTGAATTTGCACCTTGCGTTTGTGGAACTGACTGGGTAAATATAGACATAACATTCTCGCTTGTGTGTGTTATTTTGATGCATTTACATTATCATAATGAAATAATTTGTCAATGATTTTTGCATGTCTGGCGATATCACTTGAACTTCAAGCGACACGCCTCTTTTGCATCAGGGCTTAGCAAACTGCCCAATGCTCGTTCGAAATCCCCCTCTGAAGCGGTTCCTACTATAAAGAACTTCAAGTCCACCGATTGCAGCCATCTAAAGCCCTTTTCAACGACGCCCTTGCTATGCACTGTTAGTGTCACAAACCCCTAATTTTTGGGGTTCATGTAGCGCCCAGCAGACTGGCGGCAAAACCTTTTTTTCTTAAATTCGATTCTCAGTCCTTCTGGAACAGTTACGTCAGACTCATTGTGGTTGAATACAGCGCACACAACTGACTTGAAATAATCAGTGTGCATATAGTCATAGTGAGATGCATTGCAATCAGACAGAAGGTTAAACGCCCAACCTTCTAGCGTGGAGTCAGCCGATAGGTTCCAATAGGGCGAGGACGTCCCTGGGTACTTATCTGCGTGAACTTTAATGTTTGTTATTTGATTCGTCATAATGATTGCCCGTGTGTGGTGACTTGATGAAGCAATATTATCATAATGAAAAAGATTGTCAATCTTTACTTTCAAAGCACACCAAGCAACACGACATAACGACTACAGGTTAAAGGTGTAGGCTGCTAACGACCTCGCGCCATTGCTCAAGCTGCCATCAACACAAAAACCAGCAAAAACCAAGGCGTTGTGCAACAAATCAATATCTTCAGACCGTACATGAAATAAAACCGCTGCATCATCGCCATAGACACGCTTCATTTCATTTCGCAGCATGACCAACAGTTCGATAAAAACTTCTTTATCAGCGATTATATAGCCACTGTCCATATACGCTACCTGAGCAACGCCGTATGACTGTATGGTGCGAACAACAGGGAACAAACCAAACTCAAACCCTTGGATGAAATACTCCTTATCCGCCGCCGTGCTATACACATTCGCGCACAGCTTGTTACCATCATGTATAAGCTGGTGGATATCACAAGGGTGATCGTCAGAAGATTTCATTATGGAAGATACTGTGGCATTTAATGGCATACACTTACGCTCTTGTTAAAGGGTTTGGGTAAACGGTAAAGTAATAACGGTAGCGGCCTAATGCAAGGCGCTACTCGCTTGTGAATTTGTCACCAAGTGTCTGCACTGAGTGATCTCATTAGTAGTGCGGTCAAGGTAAACAGTATACAACTTCTCGTGTTTTAATTTAAACAGTTTTGAACCGCTCTGCTTATAAATCACCAATCGACGCTCATCCAACATATCTTGACGCTTGATAATCCCCTCAGCAATCTCAATCGCTTCATTGATATCATCAGAGCGATTAAGCGTTAAAGTCTCCATACGGCCATTGTAAGCCGCTACTTGCGCTTCAAACTTACTGTCGAACTTCTCTTTAGCGATAATAAACATATTGTGCCCCTGCGTGTGTGCTTTGATTTGATGTATGTATTCTACTTCATTATGATAATTTGTCAATCATTTATTTTCAAATGGGCAATAAAAAAGCCGACATTAGCCGGCTCTTTAGTTTGAATTTATTAAACGCTAGTTCATCAGCGGGTTTTCAGTAAAGTATGGCTCTCTACCATGCACACCAGACGACATAATGCGAAGAAACTGTCTATCTATATTACTTTCAACTGGCAAGCTCTCATGAGGCGTTAGAATGCCGATTTCATGCACATCACCCGACTGCATTAAAATTGCATCATCTAGCGGGTAATCACTTGCAAAGTGACCGATATCACCGTCATGGCTCGTATGCTCGTGAACCTTATTCCATAAAGCACAGGTATTGTCTGCATTATTGGCCAACAGGATTTTAACATCACGATCTAGCGTTACGTTAGGACGTCCAGCCCAACCACAAGTAACACCACCGCTACCCCAAGCATACAACTTGTTCGGTCTTAAACCCGCTTCAGTGTGTAGCGCTCTGCCATGCTTAGCTCTATCACCACGGTGCGGAATACCTTTAATCGCTTTAGACTCATCAATAGTTAAAAAGCCTATTTCGCCCTTTTCAATAAAGGTACTACTCAAAACATCAGCATAACCTGCTCTTATCGCCTCTGGCACACTCGAAGGATCACCTTGGATAAATGGCATCATTAACACGCGAATACCGCTGAATTTTGGGAATTGGATTGAATGAGTTTTCATAATTAACCTTGTGTGTGTTTAATAATTAACTGTGACCAGTTTATCATTTTGAAATGAATTATCAAGTTTTAAATGCAATTTACGCTATCAGGCGATTAAATAAAACTATTGCTTAGATTGCTTGTAAATGGCCTTGGCTTGTGACTTTGGCACCTTATCAAAAAAGCGCGATAACCTCGGTATATGTGCTATCACCAACAGATTCAAATTCTGCCTTTTCAGAGGGCATAAACGTGTAGTAAGCCACACCAGATGACGCCGGATCACTCACAGATACGCTAATCAACAAATCACCATGTATGGGGTGGCCTCCCACTTCCATGCTAACAAGCATTATTTTACCCAATAAAAAACCCGCCTAGTTGACGGGTTCAATGTTTTGAGGGCTTGAGCCTTACGCTACACCAAGTTTTTCTTTAGCGTACTCAATATTAATGTAAGTTGTCCAACCGCCTACAAAGAACTCCTTTGCAGCCTCTTCGAGCGTAATAACGCCAGCGTCAAAGTCTCTTTTAACTGATTCGTGAAAGCCTGGTATATTGAATGCCTTAGCCATGATATTTATTCCTTGTGTGTATTAATTAACTGTGACCAGTTTATCATTTTGAAATAAATTGTCAATACTTAAATGCAAATAGCCGACAAAATGCCAGCTATTGATAATTGATTTGTCATCACCGAAAAAAGGTTAAGTAAGATTTTTTCTCTGCGCTACTGCATGGGCGATCCGCTCCTCTCGGTCACATCTTAACCGATTGTCGCTAACCCCATTGCTAAAACCACTAGCAGGAAGGCCTCCTTCGATTATCTCAATAACCACTTCCCCTTCACTATCCTTGATAGTCTTTGGTTTTGCGCATGGTGTCGCGCACTGACGCTTACAAGTTCCTTTGCACATAGACTGCACTCCCTTACTTCGTTTCTTTTACCACGCGTCTAAGCGTGCGAATTAAACCTAATGGCGTTTTATCTCCGCCTTCCATATCTACACGACCATTTGGCTTTAAACGTAACCCTAAAAAGTCTACCAACAGGCGACCTTGTTTAGTTTCGATTTCTTCTGACTCGTCGCTGTAATCAGCATCAAATCTACCATACATCGCTTCAATAGTAAGCAACAAACCTAAAGGTGATTTCATGCCTGCATGCGTTGCTACATTACCGTCTCTAACTCTAAGCCCGTCACCGAACAAATTAATGATCGCCTGACCTTGACGCTTACCTAGCGCTTCGTCTTCTTTGCCGAAATTTCTTTCAATAATAGCCAAGTCACGATGCTGTATCAACTTGAAAGGAACCTTTTTATCATCTTCTAGCGCGTCATACTCCGCTTGAGTCAACAAAGTAACTTCTTTCAATGCATTGGAAAAGTTAAACCCTGCGCCTTTGCCCATTGCGATATGAGTGTGACCGCGAAATTCAATAGTTGATGTGCTGCTGATAGTTTCCATAATTCTTGCCTTGTGTGTGATTGCTTAAGACACATATTATCATTATGAGTTTATTTGTCAATCGTTATTTTTAATAGTGCGACGTTATGCCGCACTATTTTAATTACCCTAAAAGACATTTCAATCAGGGTAACGCCCTAGCTGAACTTGTTCGGGTGCTTGGCTTTCGCCTCTTCTATAATGGAAAGATACATTTTAGTGTCTTTGCCATTCGGCTGATTTGCCAACTTAAACTTAGCGTCTCCTAAAGTATAACGAATTCTTCTTTCAACAGAAATCTTAACTTGTGCCAATACACTAAAGCTATACTGCGAATAAGTAATTGCAACGTAAGGCTGAGCATCTGAGTACGCATTATCGCAATCGCAAGTCGCCCCGATGTCAACAGAAAGTCTGTCACTATAGCAACCCATAGTATCGCGAGCTTTCGCCTCCTCCTGCTGTATTTCATAAAAACACAGCTCGCCTGATTTATGATAGGGCTGGACACGTTCGCAACAAATGTACGCAAAAACATGCCTACAAGGGCTAGTCCTCATCGCATTTACACCCTCACGGTATAACTTGCGTTCTCTCAGGAGGCGCTTAGCTTCTATGTCTCTTATACCTTGTGTTAAGTAAGCCGTTTGTATTTCAGTCAACATTGTCAATTCCACCCTATCTAGTGTATTAATTATTTCCCAGTGATGCTCTTCATTGCCTCTTCAACTGCTCTTTTATCATCGTCACTGATCAACTCAATATAAGTTTCATGCGCTCCCCAGGACTTTCTTTGATGATGAATGGCATCCATACGGTAGCTTTGTTCAACGCCATTGTCATAAAGGACATTAAAGCGCACGCCGCTTTTACTAAAAACAGACTGAATAACACCCGTCCACCCCCCTTTTTGCCCAGCTTTGGTGTATATTATGCGCTTGCCTTGATACAGGGATGCTAGGCGCTTCAAGCTAATTTTACGTCTACTCATAAATACCTCTGGCTAGTAAGTCTGTAATAGAGCGTAACACTTACAATGAAGCGCTATCACCCTTGTATTTTGGAGCAAACATAATTGACTCTTTTGGATCAATCTTCGTGAAGTTCTTGCCTAAGGTTTCAAGGAATTTCTTAGATACCGTTTCAAAACGAGTAACAACTCTTGAATACTCAATCACCCAGTGATCACCAACCTTTTCTGAGGTGTTGAATTGAAAGCCATGTGTTTGCATTAACATAACTTGCTTTTCATTAGGTCTACGTAACCCTTTAGTGCCTTTGAATTGAATAACTTGTGATGTGTATGTACGGTTCATAATGTATCGCCTTGTGTGCCGACTTGATGAAATACATTATACTTCATTATGATAATTTGTCAATCATTATTTTTAAATAACACAAAAACCCCATGGCAAGGGGTTTATTTAAAGTTGTGAGGTAACGCTATTTAGCTGACTTAGTTAATTTCTTCACCAAGCACGCTACAGGTCAAATCTTCTGCCGAAATATCACAGGGCGTTAGGTTTCCGCTTGCTCTAAGCTCTTCTAGCTCGTTTTCGATATTCTCAGCCATTGAGGTCGAACAAATCCCCTCTGGCGATGAGCCATCAGCCATACTGTAGCGCATCTCAACAACAACTCGTATTACCTTTTCTTTTGACATAAAAACCTCTGCACCCGCCATAGGGGGCTTAAATTAATCTAAAATAATGATGCGTGACATTTCACGCTTATCAGCCTTAACACTATCAACCTGAACTTCTGCGCGACGCATTAGTGTGTAAAAGCAACGAGATAGCAACGCATAAAAAAACCAGTAAGCAAAACCAACATCAATCTCCTTATGAAATTCGCTATCTATCGACAATGTAAACACATCTAGTGACAGGCTAAAGGCGTAATCAACAATAGCCATAACCAAAAACAAAAAGCTAAGCAGGTAATAAGAAACAAATTTAACCGTTGGCTTGTTTTTCTCGCTATTTAAAACTCTAAATATATCTTTCATTTTTAGCGTTCCTATATTCCTAGACACAAGGGCAGCAAGCCGCCCGTCAACTGTTAACCTTCCGACTTGCTCGAACTAAGTGGCGACACCACATAGGCCGCAATAACCAGTAATACAAGCGTTAATGTCGCTGCTCCTCGCGACCAACTGGCTGGCGCGATATCGAAGTAAGCCCCAATGAGATCAACCAACAAGAACCCCGCAATAAGGCTAGCTACTCTAAGAATTTTTTCTGACTTTGACATGTGTGTGCTCCCGTTTAGTTAGTGTAGTTATATTATCATAATAAAACTACTTGTCAATCATTTTTACTGAATGGGAGCGGGGTTCACTGAAAAGCTCAGTCTGATTGAATCAGGCCTTTTGTCAGTCGAATATCCCAGATGAGACATGCATGTAATAAGCTTCAACAGCCATTGCCCAAACAGCTTGCTCTTGTGGGTGTGTAGACGCAGAAAAATCAAACCCCTCCTTAGCCTCATAACCAAGCCGTGAATAGAATCGTGACGCCAAAATGTTCAACTCGGACTTTTTTTCATCATCCACAGTGACGGTATCCCCGTCGATTTGATAAGTAATAAGCATTTCTATAACCCTTGTTGCAAAAACATCATATGGATAATTTCAATAATGGAAGTTCTTTACTCCCCACAACTATCTCTCTATGTTCAAATTAAACTTCAACACATCCAAACTGGTATCCCTAAGCACGTAAATGCAATTATAGTATTCTCTGGCTAACGAGATCCCCTCGCTACCTACCAATGTACCCTCTGGCAGTTCGATATCGCCATTGTCGCGCATAGCAAACATAATTAAGGCATCATTCAAGATAACGGACAGCGCAACCCTACGACCTCTCCCGCTTTCATCATCGGCAATCGTGCTAACTTCCATTTTGTTAAAATCAAGAAAATCGATACTGGTAAAGGTCCCCCAGTTATACTTTTCAATCGCTTTATATAAAAGCTTAACCAATGTTGATTTTGAACTCTCTTTAACATCGCTAAGTAAGACTGGCATAACTTGAAACCTTGTGTGTAATTAAGTACGAACACTTTATCATAATGAAATAAATAGTCAATCCTTTAATGCAAAAGCCCGAATAAACGGGCGTTTGTATATTCAGCTTGTTGCCTAGCAACCTTTACGCTACCCCTTGTGCGACCCAATATGATTGCTATACAGCTCTGGTTGCTCTTTTTTGTAAAAAGTAACATCATCACTCATGAAACCATGGCTTAAGTCGAACCCACATGCATGCAAGAATTTACGCTCTCTATCCTCTTGCGTCAGCTCTGAATCATCAATCAACCCCATGTCGTACTCAAGCACCTCTGGCACCGTAACAACATCAAATTTGATACCTGTTATCCCTCTGGCAGATAAAAATCTATTCAGCCACTCAGAGCATTCATGGTGCAGTAAATCACCTATATTGAAATCAAAATCACTCTGACTTAACGCGTTCGCACCTTCCTCTGTCGTCTTAACCCAGGTCGTAACCGCTGCCTTTAACTTACTAACAAGAACGGCAGGGCTAGTCTCTTCACTTTCAAAGTTCACAACAACCATGGCGTCGATCTTTAAGCCTTCATTACGCTGAAACACAACTTTAGTTAACATTGCCGGTATCTCCGTTCAAGAAGGCGCTAGTGCGCTCTCTTCGTGGTTGCCACAACAAAAATCTCAGGCGTTTCATCTGTCGCCGCAATTGTATCTATTCGTGCAAAACCTTCGTTACCTGCCATCGCATTATTCACATCTATTTCGCTGGTGGACAACAAGCATATTTGATACAAACCGCCATCAGACTCAACATAAAGCGGCAAGTTTTTCACCTTATCACTGGACAGATCTTGTACATGCTCAGCATCATAAGAGACGCACGCAGTTCGTTTTGGCGCAGTAAATGTCGCAGCAACATCTGTTGGTGATTCGCTATCCTTCAAGAAATGAACAATCTCACCTTCAATGTCACTAAGAACCTTGTCTGTTGTCTGTGTATACATAGACACATGGGTGATTTGAAGCATCTCGCTTTTGTTTTTCGAGCGCTTAACCTTTGCGAAATAACGCATACCAATATTGCTTGAAACTAACTTTTGGCTCTCAGAATTCATGGGTTTACCTTGTGTTATTTGATAACTCCATATTATCAAATTGAGAATATTTGTCAATGATTTATTGGCAATTCGAGGCTGGTTAATGCCACCCGAAAGGCGGCAAAAACAAGCAGAGAAAAGAACTACAAAGCCCCTGCTAACATCTTGCTTTCTGCCATATTTCTGTTGATAGAGCGAGCCAGCTTTTTAGCATAAACCACGCCTTCACCTTCAATCTTGCTAGGTATGTCAGCATAGGCATTGAAGTACATATCGACTATTACATCATACTTTACCAACAGCGCTTGAAGCAGCATTGATGTCGTCTTAAGCTTAATCTTGTCATTCCTAGATGCGCCCTCAATTGACTCACTAAAAGCACCAGCCTTTTCAGCAAAGCACGCAAGCGAAATGGAGGTCATTAACACATCTTGCGAGCCAAGACTCAGCGTTGGCATAATGGCTTTTGCTAAATCATCGTGTGACTCTAACGACTTGACAATATACGCCTTCAACGTATCTTTAAGCTGCTCATTCTCACCATTAAAGCCATTCGAACCACCGCTGAAACTAATCACTTTATACAGTGTGAATACAAGCATTTCTGAAACTAATGGGTTGTTGATAATAACAGTAGACATGGATGGTTCTCGTGTGTTTTTTGATGCTAATAATATTATCATAATGAAAAATATTGTCAATACCGAAGCATGAAAAAAGGCACCATAAAGATGCCTTTTTGATTACGCTTACAATTAATATATCGTCAGCTCATAATTAACATTATGATCGCTCAACTCCCTTCGAGCCTCAAATTTACCCACCAGACTGCTGGTGGAATACGAACACAATTTAAAGCTTCTTGTGCAGTCTGCATAGAATGATACGTTGATAAAAGGTGGCTCTTCATGAGCACCATGCATACACACAAGCACAGCAAAAACACCGTCTTTAAACTGAACTTGAACACTGCCTATGCTTTGCGGACTTTCCCCAGAGTCGCCTTGCAAAAAGCTCTCAAACTCAGCCTTTCTGCAATCGGAAACCCCATGCACTTCTCGCAGAGTGATATCTTCTCTCTCACTCTGAATTAACGCCAATCGAGAGGACATTGTACGAAACACAAGCGTTGAAATCGCTACCCGTGGCGCAACATCACCAACTTTCTCTAAGAGCTGTTCTAGCCTACCATGCGTTTGCAACTCAGCATGTTCCAAGATGCTCTTATACACATCCTTCAGGTAATACATAATCATAGCAGACGCGGACATACACAATATATCCTGTATGCCAATATCAGCGTCAGGATTGCTGATCACACTAAGCGCATACTTCAGACCTTGCTGCTTGTAATTAACCTCTAAAGCCTCGCCAAGAGCGATAATATCTTCATAGCTCAACTCTATTTGTGAATAAATATAGCCAATTAATTCGCTTGGACTATCGACATCAAACAGAGCGCCAAGGCTATTGCTCGTGTAATTTAACATACTCTCAGGCGACCCCTTTGGTGCATCTGTTTTGTGCTCTATCAGGATGCAAAGCATGCCAACAATTATCGAGCTTACTTCATGGCGCTTTATGTGTTCGTCTGGAATAAGTACCGTTGTGTTCTGATGATTATCTAACATCATTCTACCCCTTTATGGATATTAAAATGGTGCTGAACCAATTCAGGTCCAACATATTTATCTAAGTGCTCATGTGCTGAAATCTCTGCTAAATCCCAATCAATACCATCCTCGCTAGTGCTGTCGCTCGGGTTATAATGGGCATCAATATGACCTTGGATTTCATTATGTAATTCCATGTCTGTGATTTGATTTTTTGGTAGCGTCATGGCAGCTTTCCTATTCGTTTCTGAGTATGCATATCTTATCAAAATGAAACTAATTGTCAATCGTTTTGTATACTTTCAAGCAATAAAAAACCCTCAAATACGAGGGCTTCTGCTGTCTATTTAGAGGGCGCTATATTCAGCTTTAACTACCACAATACCCTACTTGCTTAAAACTCCAGCGCTAACACTAGCAACCATACCATCCATTAAAAAGTTCAAATAATGGAACACATCGCCATTGTTAAAGTCTATCTTTGTTAACATCTCAATAATCGCGGCTTGGTCGCTTGGCGACACCTGCTCACAAAAGTCCACTAAGTTTTCCCACGTCAAACCGATATGCCCATCGCGCTCAACTGACGCATCTAAACGCTGTCCTTTTTCAACAATCATGTTTGTCATTACGCGTTTAATTTCGCTTTGTTCTACCGTATTAAATTCAGTCATTTTACTGCCTTGTGTGTGTCATTTATGAATGCATTTATATTATCATAATGAAATTATCTGTCAATGATTACATGATTTTATTCCACGCAAAAAGCACCAGAACATCATTAAAAACGTAACCATTAATAACAAAAAGAACAACAGGTAATGAGCCGCTTTACTTTTGCCTTTTCAAGCCGCCATCAACTTTAATACTCTCGTTTCTTCTTTGCATCACCCGTGCTACACACAATAAAACGTGATCACAAGCACCATGCAAATCAATACAGGACAATACTCTCTTAATACCATACCTGAGAACAAGAACACCGAACAATTCATCTGCGAATGACTCTGCCATAGAATCTACATTAGACAAGTCATACGACACTTTAGCCGTTCCATCGCGCACGAACGCCTCAATCTTTTGACGCTCAATCTTACCTGACTCACGAGAGGATAAATCGCCACCTGATAAACGGAAAACCTTGATGCCCATACTCAACCCCACTTAAACAGGAATAGGCCACAAGCAACAAAAGCACCTGCAACCTATACATTAAACTACGCCTCTAACAACTCCACATCTACATCAATTAGGGGCGACATAAGATAGTCCATGGCCGTCTTACTGGTATCATAAGCAAACGAAATGCACTTGTCTTTAGTCACTACCACAGACAGGTAAGTGCCATTGGCTTTCAGTGTCTCCATAGAGTAAGCACCACCATTAACCGAAGTCATCACAAGGCTACCATCCATACCACTAGACAATACAAGCTGAACACCTTCTGCATGCTTTACATAGCGCTTAACTGCATCAACACTCCAGTAATTAAACTTCTCGTTAATCTCTTTCACTAACGCTTCATCATCAGGAATGAAATCGCTGTTATCAACACCCATCATCATATCTTCTTCATCTTCCGTAAAGATGAATGACTGATAGACCGATAGCTTAAACGCCTCTGGTAGAGCCATTAATACTGATACCATCTTGCTCGCTAAACCCAATCTTTCATTTCTCATAATAAACGCCTTGCGTGTGCTTTGTTTCGATAATTTAATTGTACTTCATTATGATAATTTGTCAATCTTTAGCTGCTGTTTGAAGCACAAAAAAGCGCCCATTTAGGACGCCTTAGCATGCAATTATCCACACGCATATGCAATATGGTGCTATAACTATTCAACGACCTCTATTGCACCAAGTAATTCATTGTCACACTGCTCTATAGCCTTGCCATCCATTACAGTAGGCAGTGAAACGTTGTGATCTTTCAGTAACTCTTCCAGCTCAACACGGTGCATCATTAATGCACCACACTCAGACACTAAGCCTTCACGCTTATATTCAGACTCTTGCTGTTTCCACGACTCAATTAAAGATAAAAGAGCTTTTGCAGGGATAATATTCATCAATCCATTTCCTTCCATTTACAGTCAATGTAGTAAGTTCAGTATAATAGTCTCATAGGGAAAAAACAAGGGTAGAATTTGACTCCTACCTCGTACTTGCGTCTCACAGCTTGCAAGCACCTCCAGCACACCCGCCCTCGTCACTAGCGGCCATTTCCGCCATCTCTTCTTGAGTCTTGCCCTTAATGCGCTGCCTAACTTCATCAAGCTCTTTCTTGACAACTTCCTTACGTCTAACCTCAACGCCTTTAGCAATCATCTCAAGGCTACTTGTAGGCTCTAACCCCTTAGCTACTAGCACCTCTTTAACTATCTCTATACAAGTGTACACCACCATAGACTGATGCATAGTCTTCCCTTCCATGCATGGCTTATCACCAAACATAAGCATAGAGTTCTTACCAAATACATCTAACGGTAGGTTGGCAATATCGCTTATTACTGCCACTATGATCTCCACCTCAACTCGACACACATCATGTTCTTTATTGATGGATTGAGTTGCAACTGTGTTAGCTAAAGAGTATGCGCTGGCGAATGAATTAAATAAGTTAATATTCATGGTTTTGTTACCTTGTGTGTGTGAAAAGTGTCTCTCGACTTGATGAATTTATTATACTTCATTATGATAATTAGTCAATCATTCTTTCATGTTTTGATGATTTAATTTACACTTTTAACAAGGCTCTAAGCCCCGCTTTAAGGCGTGTCAAGTAATAAAAGTGCTCAGAAAAACCTGTATTTTTACAAACATCAAAATCGACCATTTAACCACCCTAAAACACCCCACAAGACCCTTAATTATTTTCGTCTAAATATACCTTGAGCTATAGCGCTCTTCACTGGATCGCCATTGAATAAGCAATATCACTTAGGCCGCAATTAAGTCACAGCAACAACAACTCCCAACGCCACGCACTCACTTAATTAATATTAAATAATGGTTAATTCAAAGATAGTTCTGTAGGTTAAACTCCAACCCCCTTTACCTAACCTTTGCATATATGAGCCTTTATTTTCCAGCCTCTAAGCGCCACTTTAAGGTGTGTCAAGCAGTAAAAAATCTCAGAAAAAACGGGATTTTTACAAACACCAAAATCGACCATTTAACCACCCTAAAACACCCCACAAGACCCTTAATTATTTTCATCCAAATATACCTTGAGCCATGGCGCTCTTCACTGAATTACCACTGAAGAAACAGCGCCGTTTTGACTCAACTCAATGCGCTCTCTCACCACGGAATTTCACCCCAACAAACCGAAGCAGCAATAAACTCTGTGCAATATAGGCATTAAAAAAGCCGCAAACCTTTCGGCAGCAGCTTTACTTTTCAAATATTATCGCGGCATTGCTGGTGGACTTAACCAATAAAACACAACTCAGTATTCCACTTGCGGACGCTACCGCCTGAAGCAGAACGGCACCCCAAACATTAACGAGATACAGCTCGCTTCATTCTGTATATACCCACTATGCTCCTTGCAAAACCTAGCGCACTAACAACCAATATTGCTAACAGCAAAGCTTCATTGACGTACTTCTCGTGACCCATTTAAACAGAGGATGTAATCGCCACCAGATAAAGCTTCGAAAGCGGAAACCCACAACATAAGCGAACATAAGAGTATTCTAACCCTGACATAATAACTCTATGAACAACAGACACTGCATTAGCATTACCTCTATAGGGGAATACAATTCATTTAAACCACTATCGCCAGTACGTGACATTAACTTACTTCTTTATACCTAAGTCTCTTATTGCTCTTTCAAGCTCATCTTCATAATCAAGTTCAGCGCGGTTCTCTATCTTTATCTTAATAGTGAACAACTCCCTAACCTCGCTAACTACAACCCAAATCAGCAAAATTGCTAATAGAGAAACAACCCCTATACGCAGGATACTTTCCTCTCTCATTAACCAGCACAGGACACCTATCACTGTAGGGTAAAGTATTGCCGAAATGGTTATGTAACCATATTTATATGCGAACAGGGTTAATGTGCTCGCCTTGTACTTCTCACTCTCTTTATCAAACTCTGCGTCCATCTAAATTTCCTCACCAAACACGAACCAGCCTCACTTATTACGCATAGTCAATAAGCATCCATATAACATGCACTTCGCCAAATGGGCTTGTGTTAATGACCGATATACTAGCACATGCTTAGGCTATTTCTTGTTCAGCCACGAATGCTCTTAAAGTCACTTTTACCTTACCCCTATACAATACATAACAAACCCCAGGGGCAATCTCTCGCGTTGTGAGTCCACCTTCTTTTTATTTGTTAATGACAATAAGTTCACACCTTGCGTTTACTTTTAATATGATAAATGAGCACATATCACTGACTGACTTATACACATGAACCCACTACGCCAATACAACACAATTTCACCTTCGCCGGTTCTTTTGAAACCCACATTTCATTTTAAATCATTATGATAATTTGAGGTTTTATTTTATTTTAAAGGAATAAAAAAAGGGGCTTACCGTCTCCAGCAAGCCCCCTTTACGTTACATTTAACTACTTTGTTTTAAACCTTCTTAGTGTCGCTACAATCCCTAAAAGCAAGACGCCAAAGCTCATACTTCCGCCGCCCGAACCTCCGCCGCTCTCGGTTGGTGTTTGAGGCGTCTGGGGTGTTTCCGTCTCTTTGTCGTTATCTAAAATGGTCACGTCTACCTCACCTGAAGCTGATGATCCATCCTCTGTCGTAGATATTTTAATTACGAAAGACTCGCTACCTTCCACCAAACTATCGTCCACAGCAGACACTGAGGTTGACTTACTAACCTCTCCGTCCTCGAAGACAACCTGAGTCGAACCCATAGAGTAGTCATTGCTCTGCGCAGTGTTGTTTTCTGCTGTTAAAGTTGCCACGAGACGACCTTGTGACCCACCTAACCTTGTAACCACGATATCCGAAGAATCGCCCTCAGTGATACTCAAAGTTCCGCTAATCTGAAGATTACCTTTTGGCTCATCATTGTCAGTAATTCGAATAGAAACCTCGCCTGATGCATTCGATTCCTCGTCATCAGTTAACACAATCACAGTTAGAGTTTCTTCATCTTCAACATGACCATCATCTATAGCAGTAATCTTCACAGCCTTGCTCAGCTCACCGTCAACAAAGATGACTTGCTCCACATCTAAAGTATAGTCACTATCTTGCGCAGTTCCGTTCTCAACAGCCACATTAACAATCAATTCACCTCTAGAACCACCCACTCTAGACAGTACTATATTGGCACTTTCACCCTCACCAATCGTTGCACTTCCACCTACCTCTACGTCACCTTTTGGTGCTAACTCATCTGACTGAATGAACACTTCAATAGGATCTGACACTACATTTACAGCCACTGGGTATCTAAGCCCTACTTCGAAGCTTTCCATGTCCTCAAAGTCTACATCATCTACGATTTTTAGGTCGAGTGTTGCGTCGCCACTTGCTTCCGTTAATTCCAGTCTAACGTTGTCAAATTGAAAGTCATCACCGTCAGCAGTTACGCCTTTTGCGTAAACCTCCACCGAGCTTAAGTCGTATTCAATATCATTCCAACCAACCAACAAGGTCACAATATCGTCACTTTCACCATAAACATTTGTTGCCAAATTAAGCTCTACACTTCCAGTCCTACGAATAGGCTCGATGTAGTTATCAAAGGTTAGTGTCTTGTTTACTATCCTGTCGTTTTCAACCGCATCAAAATAATACCCCCGCACATCTTGACCAAGCGATAGATCGCCACAATATGTTCCAGTTTCACTGTTAAAAACATCAGGAGATGACAGGAAGTTCGACACTCTGTTGCTTGCATTGGACGACATTAAACTAGATTCGCCACCACACTCTGAACCTGCTGCTGAATCAAAATCCTCGTCACCTTCCAGCTCGTGCTTCAGTCCATCATTGTGACCTATCTCATGCCCCATTACATCATACTCCACCCCACCCCCGTCGAATGGCATTATAACCGAACTGCCACCACCGGTTGTAGCAACACCAGCCCTATTCCCTGAAATTGAACCTACCACAAGCACATAGTAACTTGCACCAAATCGACGCTCTAACTCAGCGCTATTATCATCCACATAGTTCTCCAAATAAGCTGGGCTTGCAAGAGGCTCTTGCACCTCATCTGGGAATGGCATGACCGCTGATATTCTTCTAGTGATTGATATTGAATTTCGAGTCATATAGTCATTCGACTCACTTAAGGACTTATCTATATAATCATATAGTTCGTCAATACCACCAGCAGCTATTACACCTTCATCTGTATAAAACACCACGATATCTGTTGTAATTGATTTAGTGTTACCAGTGTACTCTGGGATAATTATGGGCGAGTTCGCCGGCACTGTGCTTTGCCCTGAGATGGAGTTTTTCAATACGGTGTCTGAAAGAACTGGGGCTGACAAACCTACCGTTAATAGTGACGCAACAACTGTCTTTTTCAACATGCTTAAGCCTTAATTTTCTGGGTGATACCACTCTCTTTAATCTGACAACAATCTTATCAAAATGAATGGATTTTGTCAACCTTTTCCTTGTCACTAGCACCTTTTTATATATGCTTTATTGTTTTTCGTTTCGATATTTTCATTAACACCCGCCCTTCTTAAAACCCTAAATCCACACACGCCAAAAACCCCCAAGCCCACGATCTCGCTACATTTTACACCTCGACGCAAAACCATCAACCCAGAAGATCTGGCAGCATCAACTCAATTCAAAATGAGCGAGTCACCCTTATATCACCATTTAAGTGAGCCCGTTTGTGAGCCCGTTTGTGAGCCCGTTTGTGAGCCCACCCTCAAAAGCGCACACACTGAATATTTAGCCAGTTTACTTAATCCAACTGATTGCGTTACCAAGGAATTGCCCACCACAAGTATTTTATACCCTACTCCCCCCGTTACCACTTAAATATATTTTTCAGTGGTAACGCATTGAGATATTTCAGTGGTAACGCATCAAAAGTAATATTGGTAACGCTTTTTGAGTTTAAGTGGTAACGCTTCGCTATCAAACACAGCTGCAACCACAAAAGAGATAATAGGGCTATAAGGCGGAAGTAATATTAAGAAAATCGAACTGGCTAATTTTTGAACTGCTGCGTTTTCCTTGCTTATTTTTGTGGTGATGATGGATTTTTCCATAAATTGGTTAATATATCAGTGCCGGCCATTTCCCAAGGACGGATAAGTTAACTTAAACGGAGTTTATATATGAACACTGGTAATGCAAAAAAACAAGGTGGTTTCACCTTGATCGAAATCGTAGTTGGACTAATCATCTTTGGTGTGATTGCCGCAGCTCTTTCACCCATCCTTTTTGGTGCAAAAGATGACACTTTGGTTTCAACCGAAGCAACCGCAATGAGCCGAAGCTTCACCAACCTCACATCTCGGTATGACAACGAAGCCTGGGATTCGAATATCGATAACGAAGAAATGATCGATGGTCGAATGATCGCTGAGTCATACAAAGTTATTCCAGCCACCAATACTATCTACAACCAGTTCGGTGGCGAAATCACTATCGAAGGTGTAGACTTCAACGGCCTAACTTGGACATCAGAAAAAATACCTGCCGATTCATGCGCGGCAATGGTAGCTGAAGTTAAAAATTTAACTATCTTTGAAGAGGTAACTGTTGGCTCAACTGACCTACAATACTCTAGCACTGGTAACGCAGATTACACCGCAGCATGTGAAACCGCTGCTGGTTCTACTGATAACCTAACTATCGTATGGACTAAAGAAGAAGCGTAAGCTCTTTCTTGAACAGCAAAAAGCCGCTAATGACAGCGGCTTTTTTATATTTGCGCCTATGGTGGTAGGCAAGTCAAAAACACAGTAACGAGGTAGTTTCTAACGATGAGTGAACACTAGCACTTATCATTATGAATTGTCAAACACTTTTTTTAACCTCCTCCACAGAATATCCAATTCATTCTGCTATCATTCATTCGTTAACACGGAGCGTTCTCATTATGAAAAATATAAATGTAAAAAACCCAAGAAACCAATCCGGTTTCACCTTAGTTGAAGTTGTAGTTGGTTTTATAATATTCAGCTTAATATCGATCGCTACTTACCCGATTATCGTGGACTACTTTTTTGAAAGGGAGCTTAACCGAGCCTCCGATCAATTCCTATTGGTAACAGAGGGCGTTCAAAGAAGAAATACTCACGATGCATTTCGATATGATCTTTGGGATGAAAACGGTGCCTCCCCAGCTACAGCGAACTTGGAAATATCGTGGAGCAATACTGCGATTTTAGACTTTGAAGATTTGTTAGATCTTTACCTTGTCGCTCAAGACAATACTCTATGCGGTGATAACGCCAATGGTTGGAACCCCATTAATGACGATGGAACGTTAGATGGAGGGAATGAATTGACGATGGAGCGAGCTGCATTAGTTCCGTGTGGCGCACTAAGAAGCCCCGTACTCCCTTTTAACGTAAATTTAAGCGCAATTATAATCGGAGATATCGACAACAGTGTAAGCCGATTTAGGCTGTACATTGATTTCGAAAATGCGAACTTCGGATTGAAAAATGAACCAGAGAATAACTTTCTTAATATGAAGAAGCTTCAAAGATCTTTGAATAACGCAAGTGCGGATCACTTAAATGGAACCAGTAGAGCCTTTTTTGGAACACAGGGAATAGACCAAGACACTATCCTTGATGACATTGAATTAACCGATACCGCCTGTGAAACTGAAGTGAGGGCTGGTAATGAATGTGACTTGATTATTGAAGTCAATTTCGAAGGCTTCACAAACGGAAGGTATAAACGAACAGACAAGCTAAACTTCATGGTAGACGACTTAACTTTCGGCACACTAGCAGGTGGCGTACAGCGTTGTGCAAAATGGACTGAAGATCTAGTTGCTGGAACTTTCACTTCGGAGGAGGTCGATTGTGGCATACAAGGTGGAACAGGAAACCCTGACGTTACCCTAGTCTCTGTTGACGCATCAACTACTGGCTTGAGAATTGTAAACAGAGCAGACATCAACCATCTATGTGCTCTGTTCGAAAGAGATAACTTAACAGGCGGGGCGTTCAACCTTAATGTTACACCTTCTACTACTCCTTGCGGCTTCACTGAAGATGGTGGAATCATCCAACTACTAGCTGACGAAGCTATGATTGGAACCGTAAATTCAAACGAGCTGGTATCAACCAGTATTTATGCTGAACAAACACAACTTTATAGAACAGGAACGAATGTTAACGTTCTCCGCGTCATCGATGAAAATGGTGTGCAGACATTCTCTATGAACAACAATGGCAACATCGACTCTGAAGGTGGAGCAAGTTTTGCTGGAAATGTCATCGCCGAACAAGACTTTACAGTTAGCGACAACGCAGCAGTTTTGATGAACAATGGTGGAGTAGTCAGAATGGGGAGTTTGGATAACACCGGCACTCAGCTTGTTTTCACAAAAGATGACATAACACAAACCTTCACTGTCAGTGCACCTAATGGTGATTTGGAAATTCAAAGTGACGGGGAAATCAACATAACCGCACCTGATGGTGTTATTGTTGAAAATGGCTCTTCACTTCACACATCTGTGAGCGCACTAACTGGCGACCTATTCGACACTGTTGACGGCATCAACAACGACGGACTTAAAGCGCTTTCAGAAGTTGTAACTTACGATCTTGCAAGAGTTATAGATGACACATCATCTGATGTTCAAATTGTTGGGATTGATAAAGTGGAAGGCACTTTCACGCAGATAACAAAACCCAACTGCTTAGACTTCACTGATGACGCAAACTACGCATCGCCGGATCACAACCCTTATCGCGGAATGACTTTACCTTCAGGTGAATCATTAGCTCGACTTGTCATGGTTCCAATTTACTTTAAAACTTACAATGCCTCTTTTGGTGACAACCAAATTTATGCTCAACATGGTGTTCACTCAAGCCCAACCACTTGGGATGTTTTCCTTTACCTTTCTGGTGAGGGTGCATTTGGAACAGGCGCAAGAGAAGATGCGGCAGGTTCATCTCTTGCTATGATAGTATGCGATTATTCTAGTATTGAGTTTTCGAGAAAACGTCTGGACTAATACTACGGTTATCATAATGATGACCAACTGATTTTTTAAAAGGATTTTGAGATGAAAAAGGAATTTATTTTTATAGTTGCGAGCGCCCTCTTTTTAGGAGGATGTACATCAACGTCTAAAAACGCCAATGATGGGCAGATGACTGAGTATGAAAACTCTCAAATGGAAAGCAACAAGGAAACCATGCGGCTTTTATCAAAAGCTGCGTTACTTGCATCTAAAGCTCAAGCTGTAATGGCCAAAACAGAACAGGCTTATTATCAACCCCTTCTTGATGCTGACCAAATTCGCCAAGCAAGAGCACAGAATGAAATTATTCCTAGAGGCATGGAAAAGGTCGTGCCTATTAGTTGGGCAGCCGCACCCGAGCCAGTATTATCTATGCTTGAAAATGCAAGTGGATACAAACTTGATTACCAGAATCAAAGACCACCTATTCCGCAAGATGTTTACCTAACCACCAATCCACCCAAAACGATTAAACAGTTGATTGACTCTATCGAGCAGCAGAGTGTTGGGTACATAAAAGATATCATCATAACTGACACCTATGACGCGCAACTTATCACTGTAGTTTACGAACAATTTTAAGGCGAAATCATGATGTTAAAACCAAGCTTTCTAACACTGGCTATCCTTGTTTCGTTTTCAGCAATATCACAAGAGGCTGTGATTCAACAAGAACCTTCTGAAATGACAACTAATGAAAACGATAGATTGAGTAACACAGTAAAATCTATCGACAACAATTATTTGCGAGAGCTTTATCGAAAAAATGGCGAGTTTGGGCAAAGCACTTTCGACTACGACTATCTTCTAGATGAGCCTATCAATATCGATGAAGTCAGAGATTTTACACACCCGTTTTTGAAGAAGCGCATGTCCGAGTTAACACAGGAAGACAAAGACAAAATTATCAAAAGTGTGTCTGATGAAAACAGCAAGCAATTACGACTAAACAGCATCCTCAATGTAGCTATGCAATACGGTGTCGAGAGCGCGTTATATTTTCGTGGAAAGGAGTTTTTAAAAAAGCTGGACGAAAACGAAGCGCAATTAATGCAAGCTTTCAATTATAGAATATTGATGCTTGGCAACGGCAACATTAAACCTGCGGTCATCGACAAGGTGGACTACTCACTCCAAACTGAAGACAAAAGAACACAAAGGAAAATAAAAACTCAATACAAACTTGTTGAGCAAAGCGAGTTGGTTATCGGTGCACCTTCACATGTGGACTTTTTTGTGAATTTAAACTTCAGGAAACCTAAGGCACCAAACAAATACCTAATCCCTGTCCAAGAGGATGAAAAAAAAGCTTGGAGAAGAGGGGCTGAACTTGGATGGTCAGAGGGAATACAGCAAGCCGACCAAATTATTCAACACGACACTCGCAGTTTGTTAAGAAACTATCTTGGTAGCATACGATTCCACATCCTACTGAAAATGAACGTTGTTACTGAACCTACCGCTGTTGAGACGACAATTGGAACGACTGCATCGGGCAGCGTACTCAATGTTGGTGAGTCTGTTTATGAACTCGTGAACCTGCCCAATTTCAATGACAATGAAATGGAATGGAGTGCACTCCCCTTAATTGATGATATTTTCGATGAGCTTTCGCAATCCACTTTGGACGAAATGTTAGTTGAGCTGGATGCGAATTTTTAAGGATTGAATTTTGACTGATATTCTACTCAACGAGGATCTTGAAAGCAATGCGTGGACATCTATGAGTGATGACTATCTTCGAGAAATCCTTATTCATGTCGCAAAGAACAAAGCATCTGATGTTTACTTCATGACGGATTTTTTGGTGACTATCAAAAAGAACAACGCGGTCGTGCCATTATCAAGAACGCCTCTGTCTGAGTTCGCATGCAAAAGGGTTATCAATATCATGGCTGGGAACGACGATGCCTATATGAATATTATGCAAGGCAAACCTCGCAACTTTTCATATCGATTTAAAACCAAACTTCCTAATGGCAGAAGAATTCAAATCATGTTCCGTGTTAACGCGATTCGAGATGAACCAGGTATATGCATTTCTATGCGTTACAACCCACATGACATTCTCAGCCTTAAAGACCTGAACATGAGTGCAGAATCTCCAATATACACCAACATGTTTCCGCGAAAAGGCCTTGTTCTTGTAACAGGTCCTACGGACTCTGGTAAAACAACTTTACTTTACGCTTGCCTGCGTGAAGCGATACTTGATAAAAGCCGCAGCTTTGTTCTAAACACTTACGAATCTCCCATTGAAGGTAATTTAAAATTAGTGGCAAGAACTCATCAAATCACGAACAAACTTATATCTCAGTGCGAAGTGCCTCAGAGTGTCCCAACTTTCAATGATGGTCTTAATGAATCATTAAGACGAAATTCAGATATCATCCTTACCGGTGAAATACGTAAGAGCGATGAGGTTGAAGCGGTAGTTAATGGTGTAGGTAAAATGGGACGACTCATATTAGGGACAATGCACACTACCACCACCGCAAACACCGTAAACCGAATGATCACTGCGATAGATGGTTCTGAAGGTGAAAAGAGAGCAATGTCTTATGACCTCATAGAAGGCTTACACATGGTGGTGTCTCAAGCGCTATTGAGATCTACTGATGGCCGTCGAATCGCTGTAAACGAACACCTTGTGTTTGATCAGTCGATAAAGTCAAGGGTTCAGAAAGCCGGCATGGAAAACTACTCTAAAGAAATCAAAAAAATAATGATAGAAAAGGGTAACACAATTGTCGATGATGCTAAGATAAAGCTTCATGAAGGAAAGATTTCTCAAAATGAATTTGACCGTTTCCTAGAAACTTGTGGATATTAATCATGGATGATGACATTAAAGACTTAACTCGACTTGAAGTTACAGCAACGAAAGAAACTACTTTCTTCGGTTTGAATGATCGCATTTTAAGCCCACTGTTTTTTCTCATGGTCTTCAGCATAGTGCTTAAAACATGGCTTTTGGTTATCGCTTTTATTGTCATTCTGATAATCGAGTTGGTTAAAAAAGTAATGTTTAAGCTCTCTTGGTCTGAGCTAGGAAAATCAACATGGGCTAGCATTAACGAAAAGACACGGAAATCAGTCAGAAATTAAGTTTAAAAAAGGATTTTAATTATGAAATTAAGCAAGTTAACAACAGCCATTTTGGTGTCAGCAGCAATGCTCTCTACCGTTGCACATTCATCCAGTCTGGTGCTGACTGACACCAGTGAGCAAAAGTATCGATATGACGATCAGGGTAATCCTTTCTTTTCCGAGTCAGGGATTAGTACTGAACAATCCGTTATTCACTTGGGTGCCGGTGAAGATATGCCATTAAAAATGGTTGTCGAATTGGTCGTCCCAGAAGCATGGCACATCGCGATCCCCAACAACGCAGTAGGCAACCTTCCTGTTGTTGTATCTGGCGGCAAGGGTTGGTCTCATGTTCTTCGCGAAATGGCTGAGAAAAATGAGATATACACAACTATAGACTGGCATAGCAAAAAAGTAACCTTTGATGCCCCCGACACTCGCAAGTTACAAATGTTGTCAGCGGCAAGAACAATGTCTCCCCAGGAGTTGGCCACTGAGAAAGCAGAGTTAGTTGTTGCTGAATATGAAAGACAGCTTGCCTCTAAAAGAAGTGAGCGTGACTCTCAGTTAATTCGTAATCGTCTCAATCAAGAAGTAATGGACAGCACACTTGATAGCGCACGTTCATCTCAAGAAGATGCCGACCGACTGCTGGGCAAAGTAAGTTCAGAAAGAAGAACTTACGAGCTAGAAAATAAAGCTTTACAAGCACAGTTAGATCAAGCGAAAGGCATGATTGATGCTCTCGAAGGCAAACTTGAAGTCGTTGGTCTATCTGAAAATGAATACAAGCCAGAAATTGAAGACCTTTTTGGTATTTACAAAAACGCAAATGTACTCCCATTCGACTCAAGCTTTGATTACTACATCAAAGGCGGGTACATGGATGTTATCGAATACGAAACACCGGCAACATACATCGCGCAACCTGGCACCCTCGAAGATGTCGTTCGTGAGTGGGCTAGCTTCAATGGATTTGAGCTAAGTTGGAAAACTGATGTTATCCATAAAGTAGGACACAAATTAGTATTTCGGGGTGACTTTAGAAAAGTGGGAATTGACCTGTTCACTTTGTACCTCGAATCTGACAGACCACTAGACATCAAGTTCTATCCTGATATTGGTGAAAGTGGCGTGGTAATTGTAACCGACTTGAACCACGAGAAAATAGAGCCAACTTCAATTAACTGGTTAAAGAACTAAAGGATTAGTGAAATGAAAAGATTTAAAACCACTGCACTCGCGATGTCTGTTGTTGCCGGCATCTCAGGATGTCAGTCACTGCACTCAGATTCGTTTGAGAATGTTAACCAAGAAGCAGACAGGATTGTTAACCCAACAATTGATAACTTAAAAGGCGAGCTTAAGCCTCAACGTGCAGCCATCGGTAGAGAGTTCCGTGGTCAACACTATGTTGATGTTAACGATTACGAGTTAGGTATTGTCAACAACAGAAAGTTACCGCCTGTTTTCAAAAAGCAAGCTCACATGACGTCGAATGAATCTGCGCCTATGTCGATAGAGCAATTTGCAGCAGAAGTTTTTCAGTCTTACAAAATAATTGTTGATGTAAGCGACCCTGCTCTACAGCAAACTTCTGGTGAAGGTGAAACGCCTCCAACACCATCGAACATTGGTGTCACCGCAGATACAACTGGCTCAATTCAGCCAGTTGATACAGCTGAGCAAGAAGAGTCAAGCTTTGGCGCTCCGCTTATGAAGCTAAAAAGCTTTGAGTTTAGTGGTACTCTTGAAGAGCTGTTGGACTACATCTCTGTACTTAACAACATCAAATGGAAGTTTGATGAAGAGTCTGGAAAGATTTACCTTATCAAGCATGAAATCGCGACTTTCTTTGTTTACGACTTTTCGCACGAAAGAACGCTTGAATCGCGAATTACGACCGAAACAAATGTGGAAGGTGGTGATTCAACTGGAGGCTCTCAAAAGGAGCTACAGCAACGAGAAGAGCTTACCCCTTGGGATGATATAAAGTCCACCGTGGAAACAATGCTGGGGGAGTCTGGGAGCGCATCCTTTGACAGAAAGACTGGGCTGGTTAGCGTTTCCAGTAGTGACTATATCATTTCACGCGTCGGTAACTACATCGATGAAATTAATGATGCGTCCACCCAAGAGATCTCAATCGCCTTTCACCTTGTTCGTGTGAAAGTGAATGAAGGAAACGAAAAATCAATCAACGTTAATTACTTAAACAACTTATTGAAAGGTAAGTTCGCAGTCGCCGGCGGTCTAGGTGAGTTGTCACCGGATATACTTGGCAACGCTTCATCTCTACAAGAAGTGACTAAAGGTAACTTCTTGACTGTTGGTGACGGCACGTTCCAAGCATTAATTGGTGCACTTAACACCATTGGTTCTGCAAGTGTTGATGCTTATGATTATGTTGATATGCTGAATAACGAAGTTTACAACAACCAAGGCTCGAAAAACCAAGAGTTTATAGCAAGTATTGAACGCTCTGTAAGCAATACGGACACCGGTAGAGATACGGTAACTACTGAGCGTGATGTTGCGGTAGATGGTCTTAACTTATCTCTTAAGCCTCGCATTATAGGCGACAGGATTGTTTTGGACTATTCAATCTCAAGCTCTACGTTTGATGGCTTTGTTGATGCTGGTCTGGGTTCAGGTCTTGAAGGCATTAAACTTAAAAATGATAGTACGCTTGACTTGAGCCACAAAGCTATTCTCAGGAATGGTCAGACTCGTGTGTTAGTTGCCTCCTCAAAAGAAGAGAAAACAAGTAATGCTGAAGGTCCACTAAACCACAATGCATGGTTCCTTGGTGGCAATGAGAGCGACGTGGTTCAAAAGGAAGTGACGTTAATAACTGTAACCGCATCCTACTCTAATTAAGGATTGTCATGAGCACTAAAGAACATATTGTACCTTTATGTGATGGAGAGCTGCTTATTGCTTTGGACTGGAAAGAGTCCGAAGCAAAGAGTGCTTTCAGTTATCATTTTGAAGTCATCAAGCAAGCAAGATTGGAAAAGAAGAAGTTTGGCTTTAAGAACCAAAATTTCAATGACGCATCTGTGTATGCTCAACATATTCTAACTGACAATAAAAAGCTTGTTGATGACGGGGTGGTTGTTGGAGCTGGGTTCATTGCTGACAAAATTCACGCATTGTCCCCAACTCTCTTTTCAACACTTTTTATATCAAACATCAAGTCAGATGAAGACGATATACTAGCTGAAAATGAATATTGGTTTGTCGCTGTAAGTGATAACGGTTATATATTCTCTGGTGATGATCGCATAATTGTAGGTGATGAAGAGCTACTAGCTGCTATTGAGCAATACAGAGCGATATCCCACGGCGTTGCTGTGTATCATCTGGATAGTGAACAAATCACATCTAACCTAATAAACACAGAATATGAGCACCTGCTTGCCGGCAGCACAGAATCTGATAATGAAGATGATGGCGAACAAAGCGCAAAGTTAATCACTAGCGCAGTTAAAACCGAAGATTTTAAAGCGATGCTTGGTGAAACCAATGCCAAGCTAAAAGTCATTTATCGTGAAAGCCCGATAAAAATCCAAAAGATTGGAGTTGGTTTAGCTTTAGCCGTTGCTGTGTCAGCTGCAATTGGCGGATGGCGTTTTTATGAGCAGATCCCTGCCCAGAAATACTTTTCCAATGAGGTTTCTGCCAATATGATTGGTGACGCAAAAGTTCGCTCCGACCAAGGGCTGAAAGAATACAAAAAATCAAAACATTGGAACGAAAGCTCATACGTAGTGGATACAATAGAGTCTTTTAACGACTTTTACCTCGACAATAAACTGACAGCTGAAGATGTTGGCAATGTTATGTTCTACATTGAAAGGACGCTTCCTTTGTATGCAGTAGAATGGAAGATGTCTACTATTACGATGAATGAAGGTCAGTTCTATGTAACTTACGAAAGGCTCCCTAACAGTAAAGGGACTTTTGCTATTCTTGATGTTTTCATCAGGGAGCTGAATAAGCAGGTCGATTTCTACGATATTGCCGCCATCTCTGAAAACCCAGACCCTAATGTCCGAACATTTCGCGTGATACCAAGAGTTCAAGTTGGCCTTACCGGTGAAGCTGAATTACTTGACAATAAAAGACGTGCTATCAAGGCGTTTAAGTCTCAGAAAAAGAAACAGTTTGAGGTTATTGAAGACCTGGCATCAGATTGGATTAATCTTAGTTACCAGTTCGAGGGTCTTCCTGCTTGGTCTAGATACATCATGAATGACGGCACGCCAATCATGGAAGAAGCCAGCAACATTGAAAAGACACTTAAAACTGAAGAGGAGAAGCTTAATAAATTGCTTGGCCTTGAATATAATAAAGTGTCAGAGCGAATCGACCCCAGCTGGGTTAACGCAAAAACATCTGACTTTATCATTTTGATGCAGACGGACAGCTTGTTTACATGGGAAATGCCTATGGTTGCTAGAACATTCCCCTCTAAAAACGAAATAGAGGAAAACAACTATCAGCCGAAGAAGAAAAAGAGGTCTTCAAAAAAATCAAAGGGGATTAAATCCTTCGGAGCGGCAATTAACGCATTGTCTGTTAAAATATCCACTAATGAAAGTGAAGATGAGGGTGCAGTTAGATCATATGGCATACTCGATTTACAGCATCTTATGAAACTGGTTAACGTACCATCTATTCAAATAGAGTCGGTTGACTACAGTAAATCAGATGAGCAATGGACTGTAACCTTGCGTTTTTATGAAAAAACCGCAGAATTTGACAAATACTTAATGTAAAAGGAATTCATTATGATAACAATAAACAAGACAATGTTAGCTTTAACTTTGTCAGCAATAATGGCAGGTTCTGCTTTTGCTCAAGATGAGGAGGTGGGTGCGACTACTGGAGAAAGCGCGAAGAGCATTAAGTCTTCCCAGCAAAAAAGCAGCATATCATCCATCCTTCAAGTTAACGTAGAAAACGTTACGCGAGACACGATTGAAAGATCTGCCTTAAAGACCGAACAGGATGTGAATGACAACCGGACAGCCGCTTACCAAAGTACTGTTGATATGCTTGAGGTGAAAGCGGAAGTTGAACGTCGAAAGTACATTGAAAAGACGGTACCAATTGAAGTAAGAGTTCACGGAATCGAAGCATCTCTTGCATGGATCGACAAAAATGAATCACAGCAAAAGCAAAAGGCGGGAAAAAACATTGTCTGGTCTTCTAGCGACGACAATCTTTACGTCCCTCTAGGGAAGTCTAGCAAGCCGCCAACACCATCCACAAGCGAAAATGGCTTAAGCAAAGACGATATCGAAAAACTAAAGTTAATGGGACTAGTAGTACCTGGTGCAGAAAAAACACCTTCTAAAAACGAAACTAAAACCCCAGAAACCCCGAAAGAGCCAGTTGTAGAAAGAACGTTCATCTCCCCTGTTGGCGCAACTGCTGATCGGGTTGTGATAATGGGCGACAATAAACACTTCACTGGTACAGTTAATTTTGAGATCTCTTTGACGAAAGGGAAAGAGCCAGCTGCCCATCGCCTTCATCGCTCAGAGATAGGCGACAAGTTTTACGTAAATGGTGTTGGTTTCGTACTAGGCGACATTAAAGAGTCGGAAATCACCATTATCAATTTAGAAAACAGTGAAGTCGGACGCTTTAATATATAACCATTGATCACAGCCCATTCCATGTGGGCTGCAATGATTTAATCAGCGCTCCATAGGATGCATAGACGCATTCTGTTAAAATCGAAAGGATTCCAAAATGGCAAACAAATTAATCAGGTCAACCTCTGATCTACCTAACAAATGGCGTTTATTCGGAGATGCTTATCAACCTAGCCTTAGCCACCCAAAAGCTGTTATCAAACAAGCGTATAAAGATAGCTTTGTTGCGATAACCAATGAAGGACTTCTAGGTTCAGAGAACTCAATTATATTTATTGTTTTGGCTGAAAAGAAAAACAACTATAGTCGTTTGCTTAAAATATTAATCGAAAGATTCAGTGACGGCAAAAAAATAAGGCCTAAATTTGATATTTTAGACTGCTCAGATCCTAAAGTCATTGATGCCATCTACAAAGACCACGACAAACGAAATGGCTCCAAAAACACCATCAACATGGATGAAGAAGGAGAAGGGCGAGTCTCGGCTGTTCTTGATATCATCGATGATGCAATGAATATGAGAGCCTCAGACATTCACGTTGAAAACCAAAATGGCCTTTGTACCATCAAGTTCAGGGTAAATACTGAACTGGTCGTTTATAGAACCGACATTCCCTCTTTCGGGCAAAGTTTTGCGACAATATGCTACAGCACACTAACTTCATTAGGCGAAGAAAATGGCTCAGGTAAAGGCACGTACAACGAAAACGAATTACTTGAGGGTGACTTTACTGCTAAGACAAAAAATCACACTGTCAAAGCTCGTATGGTCAACTTGTCGCTTAACTATGATGATAACTTCAACTTCATCCTCCGTCTTATTGATAAAAACAAGAACATTGTAGCTAAGCCCTTAACAGACTTGTCATTTAGCATTCATGTTGCGAACTCACTTAGCGCGGCTACGAGAATGAACACTGGACTTATTCTTATCTGCGGCATTACCGGCTCTGGTAAGTCAACATCAATGCAGAATCTGCTGTTGAACGAATCCCATGAATCTGCCGGACACAGGAAACAAATAACACTTGAGTCTCCAGTGGAATACCCACTGCCAAATATAACGCAAGTTAGCGTCGAAGACAGTGATGGCAGCGAAGGGAAAACACGAGATTTTTCGTTTACAAACGTCAACAGGTATTTACTGCGTTCTGACCCTGACACTTTAGGTTATGGAGAAATTCGAGATGAAGAGTCTGCACTGGCAGCGTACAAAGGGGTTGAATCTGGGCACAAAGTTTTATCAACAACACATACAAACAGCGCCCTGTCATGCTTCCCTCGACTTCATTCATTTGGACTGACGTATGATCAAATAGCCAAAGACGGGTTTATCTCTGGTATTTTCTATCAGCACCTAATACCAAAACTTTGCCCTCACTGCTCAATTCCGCATAAATTGGGAACTCAAGCACCAGCAGAATACGATGAGTTTTTCGTACTGAATAACTTCATGATGAAGGAAAAAGGGGCTGACTTACACACAATCATGAAGATAAGCCAATCTGTACCTGAAGGCTCATCACTAATAAGAGCGCTTCAAAACAAAGGCATGGTAGGAAGCAAGAAAGCAGTAGAGATGCTATCAGCTCTGGACTCTATGAATGATGAAGCGGTTAATTCACAATTCACCGATCGCCTAAACAAGCTTGTCGAAGAACAGAAAATTCATGCAGACAATCTAAACATTAGATTCCGTGGGCGAGGCTGTAGTGACCCTAAGTGCTTCAATGGAACAATAGGCGTAATGCCATGTGCTGAAGTCATTGTCCCTAACTCTGAATTCTTAACACTAGTAGCTCAAGAGAAACTAATCGAAGCCAAAAACTACTGGCGAACAAACCTTGGCGGAAAAACCGCAATTGAAGACTCTTATGATAAGATCTTTTCTGGTCAGGCAGACCCTCGCATTGTCGAGCGATACCTAAGCAAGCAGTTGAATGAACACTAGGAGTGTCATAAAATGGATTTTGACAACATTAAAGTATATCTAAAAGGAAAAGCTGACAAGCTGGCATTCAGCAATCTGAAAGAGCAGTTCAAAAAGAAGCACAAGTTGAGAATGCGTCTTTATGAAACACTTTTAGATTACATGAGCACACCTGGCACAACAGGTGACAACGGATATTTTGCTTGGTACACAAACCAATTGGACAGAAGAGCCGACAAATCGCCCTTCATGGCAAGGGTGTATTTCAAAGCAAGAAAAATACAGAACGATCAGACATTCCGTAATTTTCTTAATCATTGCATCAAAAGAATTTCTTTGGGTGACGACATGAAGGTTGTACTAAGGGACTTTATGCCTGACGACGAATACAACCTCTATCAATCAAACACCAAATCTGATCAGCGACCTATCATAGAAGCGTTGAAAGTGGTGTGCAAAGACAAAATGGATACCGCCAAATTAGTAGGAAGCATTATATCTTCGAACCTCTTTACCATAATGTTCTCTGTGGTTGTGCACATAGTCATCTACAACTTCCTATACAAATCCCTGCTTCCAGCGGAGATACTCTATGTAGAAGGTGTGCCGGATCGTGAACTTTCGCCAATGGAGTCAAATTATTACAAGTACAAAACCCTAACTGATTTTTGGTACCTGTTTTTGTCCGCAGTCATATCGCTTACGATACTTCTTAAGTGGTCGATAAAAAACTGGACGAACAGGCTCGTAACGTTGCGAGAAGAGTTCTTCGATTTTTTACCTCCATATAGTCTCAACAAGGTTAAAATTCAATATGAAATCATCATGATGCTTTACTACAACCTTGAATCAGGGAAGAAGTGGCTTGAGTCTCTTGAGTTGATTAAGCGACTGTCAACTCCATATGCTAAACATCAAATTGACAAAATCATAAGACGGACACCTACAAGCAAGCCAAATGAGGCTATTAATATCTTCTATATGGGCGCTGCTGGCGATCATATTGATTCTAGGAGTGCTGGTAGAAATTTCGTAGAAGTCCTCGGAGAGAGCGTTATATCGCTTCAGCTGAGGAAGATGGAGCTTATAGAGGGCATAACAAACAACATCAAAAAATTCGTTATTTTGCCGTTAGTTTGGGGTGGGATTGCATTATCAGCTGTCCCTGTGTTTATACACATACTATCCATCGCAAAAGAAGCTCAAAGCGCCGCAGGTTAAATGTCGTGCCGCCCTTTTCTCATCGGGCGGCCAACCTTCATAACACACCCAACAAATTATCATTACCTGCGCTTCCAGGTTATAAATATCTTTTTTTGCGTTTTATGATAAAATCTCGAAGTTGCCGCAACATAATTGTATGTGAAAAAATGCGTTCGACGCTTGGGAATAATCGCTGTTATAGCCACTAGATGGCTAGGCTTTGCGTTAAGAAAAGGATGATGTAAAATGCTAAAACATATATTGATAGTCGCAGTCTCAATTTCATTTTCAACCGACCTTAAGGCTGACATAAGTGATAAAGAATACGCTAAATGTGCGGTTGTGGATGGTGATTTGTCTCGGCTGGAATGCTTTGATAATTTAGCGGTTGAAAAGTCGCTAAACGGAAGGCAGCCCCAACCAACCTCAATAGATGAAAAAGGGGAGTGGAATGTGTCTATAGACCTAAACCCTATTGATGATTCAAAGACGGTCACTTTAGCTCTTGAATCCGAATCAGGGGAAAGCTCTTGGGGAGACAGGGTGTTTTTGGTTGCAAGGTGTAAAAGCAATAAGACAGAGCTTTATATAGGTTGGAACGATTATCTTGGAAACGAGGCCGACGTACTAACAAGAGTAGGGAAAAATAAGGCTGTAACTCAGAGTTGGGGGTTATCAACCAACAGCAAAGCGACCTTTCATAGCAACCCAATCCCATTTCTGAAAGAAATGCTTAGCTCTCCTAAGCTTATAGCCCAAGTGACCCCCTATAATGCAAACCCAATAACTGCTACATTCAACACTACAGGTCTAAGTAATGCTGTCGCTCCTCTTAGAGAAACTTGCGTTTGGTAGCGTGTAACAAAAGGACTAACACGCCCTCCACCGCCTACATATGACATCAATGAAGCCGGTGGAGGTGTTAATTAAAATACAGCAAAGCAACGCGTGGAGCGTTTAAATATCATCCACACTAAAAACCAAAGCCCTACAGTATTTCTCATCGCCATCAACGATATCAAAAGTGCTATGAGGAATGTCAGTTTGATATGCCCAGGCATACCCCTCTTCTTTACACCATCTAGCTTCGATTGGCTTAGCGCTCTCTTTGTTCTTGAACCAGGCTTCCAATTCATCATCAGTGTCTAAATCATCGCGTGACCCAAGAACTCCACTCTTGTAGATATAAGCAGTATCGCCTTCATACACGCCAACCTCGTCAGTGATAGCACCTATAAATTCCATCAGATCATCAGACGCCCCGAATACGATCACAAGGTTATTTTCAGTTGCCTTTTTGATAATCTCTTTTGTTGGCCTAAAAGGATATTCCAAACCGTTTAATTCTTTTGCTAAATCTTCTGGATTCATGCCTGCACACCATTTCCTTTTAGTATTGTTTTTGGGTATTCAGAGTATTGTGTAGAATCACTCTGCCACCTTTAAAATATTTTTATCTATTAATTCGAACTCGATAACCCATACGAATGGATTATCACTCCAATTGGCATAGTTCCTGTCCCACAGCCCCTTAAACCAGACACGAGGCTTCTGATACCAACCAAGCCCAGATTGGCCAGCCATTTTTTTTGCGTCCATTTCATTCGGCACACCCTCTCTAACAGCTTGTTCATCAGTGATATCTTGGATTCGCTCAACGCTGACCGATTTAACTCTCAGAGTTATTCTTGATGATTTTTTGGGCATGTGAATAGACGGCTTCCACAACACCTCATCAATGTCAGCTTTGCTCTCCAATGCCTCTTGACGATACACTGTATAATTTCGCTCGTCGTTGCACTGCTCGATATAAAGATTCCTGTCATCTGGGTGTTCAGCGTCAGTTTCCTCATATCGACCGCAACAAAACGTTTCTCTAACCCAAATCAAGTCGCCAGCTTGTATGTGTGATTTTGATTTAACAAAATTAGCTACTGTATTTTCGTGTGAAAAACCTAATCCACACATCCACCATGTATCGCTTTTATCTTTAAAGCCAAACCCCATCTTTTCAGAAAATTTAACTTCATAATTAATAGGTCTGCGTGTAACTGTTTTTAATCCACTCAAGATAGCGGCGACCATCTCTTGATTGAATATCATTGGTACTTGCTTATTCATAGTTGTCTTTTGCACACCTTATTCCGAACACCCGCTCTTATCATAATGAATTAATTAGCAGAATTTACAAAAGAGGACACCGAAACTTGCGCGGCTTGCAGTAGACGATCATAGTCTTCTTGCTTGAGCATTAGATAATGTATCTTGTTCTGCATGGCAAGTTGCTGAGCTATAGCTAAGTTCACGCCATTCTCAGAAGATGTTTTCATGAATATCATGTTATTGGGATTCGATGTATTTTGCAGTTGATAATTAAGCGCATCTAACTGGCTCATAACAACCCCAGCCCCATTGATAGGTTCTCTTAATGATGTGGAGTAAAGCATTGCATCTGAAGACAAGCTTAGTGCCGCAAGCCCCAGCTTGTAGGCTCCAACAAAACCGGCGCTTGAAGGCGTATCCTTCTCTCTTTGGGTTGGTGGATCAATTTGCATTACACCCACTAAATTCCTTGTATATTGGTACGCTGCAAAAGACTCAACTGGGTTGTAAGTATACCGTGTTTGATATCCACCTGAGTGTGCACTGTTCCCTTCAGCATAACCTGCCGGATAAAGGAGATTAAAGGCGCTTAAATCCAAGTTAGGGACTAAAGAAGCCTCAGAACAGACTCCCGACTCATGTTCTGCCTGTGAACAAAACATATCGTAATGAAAATCAACTAGCTGCTTAGAGGCAACAGAGGCATTTTTAGTTTGCGCAAGCTGTTCCGTAATCTGCTGGTTCCGACTGGCCTTTCTTCGCTTAACCATTTCTTCTTTTTCAGAGTCAAATGCCTGTTTATTCATTTTTGCCATTGAGCACATGGTCTGCAAGTACGACATTGTAGCTTTACCTGGTTGAACTGTTTCGTCGCTGCTTTCCACTGTACTTTGGTGATTGACAGGATCTGACGGGAAAAGTGACATGTCTACCCTAGACTTGTTTACTGAAAGCTCACCTAAATACGTCATCTTCATATCGAACATCTTTTGGTCATACTCCATCATATCTGTTGTTTGAGTTCTTGATGCTTGAATATATTGTTTCATTATCGCGGTATAACTTTCCGTAATTGCTTGCATTTGCATTAGGTTTGCACTTTTAACCGCCGTCATGATCGTAACATTCATGCCGGCGTCAAATGTCGTTTCAACATTGTTGATTGGCACCATAGCAGCTGACTCAAAAGCAACAATAGGCAGTGGCTGTAATGTCGGACAATTTAAGTACGTGACAGCAGCGTTAGCATTAAAGCCGGCCATTAACGCTAGTAGCATTGTTGTTAATCGCCTCATTATCGAGTCCTCCTTAGTTGCTTCAGTGCTTCGAGAAATTGAGGTGAATTAACCAGCTGTGAAAGCTGCACTGAGCTAAGATTAACTTTTTGTTCAGCGACTAAATACCTGCGAAACATAAGCTCGTTGGCTAGGACTAAAGAGTCTAACTGCCTGTTCGCGGTATCAGTAGGCGTTGGGTTGTTCACGAAATCAGTGCTTCCATCAGTCGGAGTCTCTGAAGACAGCAAGAAACTGTCAAATTGTGACTGCACCCTATCTCTAAGGATGTCGATCTCACTCGCGCCTGTAACAAGCTCCTTGTTATCCACTGAGTCCATGGTGATTTCTGGATTCTGATCAATCGCATCATTCTGCAATGCCTCTCTCATCTTATCCCCAAGTCTCATAACCATAGACTCGGTGAAGGCAGTTCTAGCCATCGACAATGCAGCCATGCGCGACAAGTACTGAGCTTGAGCCTGACTAGTATCAAAATTACGTCTTTGGCTAGTTTGAGCGTTCGCAGCCAAGTCCTCGCCTACAATGTTATCGATAAAAGACATGGCAGAACGAACCTGAGAGGCATTTCGGTATGTGTCAACAAGATCAACCACCCTTTGCTCTGGGTTTGCGTCCAAAGGTGTTCGGTCAAGCGACTGTGATTCAATATCTTCTCTAGCATCATCAGAAAGATCATCGATATAACCATCAACATAGGTTTTACTCGGCGACGCGAAATTAGAAGCAAGCACATCACCTTGGGGTACTATAGCGCCAATCATTAACTTTTCTTGATACTCTTCGAAACTAAGATCATTTCTACATAGTCCCTTTTTGAAATCTGAAGGAGAGCAAGTTTGCTCTCGTGTTAGTGCAAGTCTTCCGCTAACCGCACCGGCACTATCAGTAACCGCCGCAGCTTTGTCAGCAGAATTGGAAACCTGCTGCATAAGCGTTGCTTTGTTTTGTGCCTCCACAAGAAGTTGTTTCTGCACTTTCTTTGCAATACCGCACTGTTTGTACAAAACCTCTAGTTTAGCAGCGGGGAAGATCTTTTTAGGCACTGTACACAAACCTTCCTCTGTAATTTGTTCCTCAGTACACGTTCCCTCTGCGGTTTTAATCGGGATACCAATAACGCCCTCAGGGTCTTTGTCGTATGTCTCTCGTAGCAAATAAATTATTTTAGGAACACTATCCTCAGAATACTCATCAAGGTACTTCAGGATAAGGTTGAACTCTTCTTTTGTGTCGTCAGCCGACACTACACCCACCTTCGATTTGTAGTCTATTTCAGCTTGGTTGGCCAAGTAATCCATTTCGCCATCAAGCATTGCTTTGTCTTGCTGCATCTTTGTGCCCAAATTAACTTGAGACATTTCCATGAAGCTTGAGACTACACCGTTTGTGCCGGTTTGCATCGCAGCTACGTTAGCATTTGCACCATCTATAATAGCCTGAGCAACTGCATTGGAGTCACTTGTTATCTTTGCTGACAACTCTGCTAGTTTTACATCAGCGTTTGAACCCGCAATAGTTTTTGCTGTCCCCACAGTGTTACATGGGACAATTGGCGGACAAACTGCAAATGCGGTGGATGGCAACAAAACACCACCCAAAATGAGAGCGATTAACGAAAACTTTCTATTCATTGGATTTCCCTATCCCAAGTTTATCTATAACTTTTTTAGCGGAATCATTCATTACCGAAAAATTAGATATAAACAACGGAATCATTTTTTCAATATACTTCTCTGGATTGTCTATATAAGATAACACATCGGCCTTGTTTTTAATCAACCTAGATTGAAACTGAGACATTGCAAAAGAAACAGATTTGCAACTCAAAGAAAAGGTTGAAAGCACTAAGGGTGATGCGTTTTTATTATCAGAATGAACATTGCTTATCATTTTGAAAACAACATCCACAAGAACATCAGTCACCCTTAGTGTAAGCTCAACCATCTTGTCCGTCTTTACCAAACCGCTTATATAGAGATTGTTATTGAAAAACCACGTCGATTCGAAAAGCGTGCTTATCCCATCAATCACATACGCGGTGTTTTGAGCAACGATATATTTGTCATTTTGAAAATCATTTCCAACTGCCTTCTCCACTTTCTTATGAATGAGTTCGCTATGCTTTACAATAACCTCCTCTAAGATGTTTGCAAACATATCTATACTAGGGTTGTTGTAAAGTAAAACTTCATTAACCATCGCGTGAGAAAGAATGGACATTAATTTATCAACAATAACATCCTGCGAAGTTATCTCTTGGTTTGCTGACTCTGCATATGCCCTATGCAATTTTTGACCATTTCTAGCTATTTCACCAAATGCGTTAACCAGATCGAAATGCTCGACGGACTTGATCCGCTGGTTCACTGTTAGTACTTCCAATAAAGGGCTTAAAGTATGAGCCACCTTATGAACTGAAACCAATTGTTGGAATGCTGCATCTTTAGGATTCATAATGTTGATTACCCTTTCACGCTTGTTTCTATAGTTGGAACTAACTTATCCCAACGTTCCTGATTATCATATTCACCAATCGTAGCTATGTAGTTGTCATGCGTTTTCCACATTTCAAAATCAAGCCCATGGATTGCAGGGTACAACTGCGGTGATAGTAGTTTGAATCCATACGCCTTCTCGCTAACGTAATGAGAACGTGCCGCGCACACTTCAACAAAGGACGCCTTTCTGCCACACTGGCTTATAGTGAACCACAATTGCCTATCATGCTTTTTAACCCACTTCATCTCATTTGGTGCAAGCACACCATACATCCAACAACTTTCATAAATAGCCATCATGACTGTTGATGTGTAGTTATGGGTGAGAAGTACGTCTTTCAATATTCTCGCTGCCTTGTCAATCATTTCCTTTTCAGAATCCAGCTCTTCAAAAGCAGATAACAGCGGGTCAAATGGGTCTTCGAACGTCGTGTCGTCAAAATAAACCATTTCAAAATATTGGCGATACTTCTCTTTAAATCGCTCTATGTTTATGTCAGCAAGCTTTCTTGCCTTTTGAGCTTCTTTAACGCCCTCTTTAGACGGATCCGAACTATTAGCCAAACTTAAAAGCCTGTTTTGAACTCGCGACTCAGCCGTCATACCAAAAAGTTGAGGAACTATTACCGAGAATATTTCCAACTCATGCTTATTAAGGTCATCAATACCTGCCCACGGCCTTCCCAGATTATCTCTAAGCTCGTTATATGTTTTATGCACATTCAACGACAAGTCTTTTTTCTGAGCTTGAGTAAGTGAGTCTCGCTTGTGCTTTCCAGATATAATAACCAGCCCTTTCTCTTTAATCCATTGAGCTGGGATTTCTGACATGGCGTACCAGCCTTCACTTAGTGACGCTGTTTTAACGATATCCTCCATAATATAAGCCACATGCTTTATATAAACCCATATGTCTGACTGACTTCTTGCGTAATCGTACATCGCATTTTTAGAGCGCTTAATATTTCCCGACTTCGTTCTCAGCCCCTTTAAAAAGAAGACAAGTATAAGAGCTAGAATGTAAGGCATGTAAAGCCATCTCATCACACTATCAATTGCCCCCTTCCTCACTTCGCCTTCCGATGTATCTTCGAAGAAAGTTGCATCATGCTCACCCAGGTAATCAGCTATTGATGGCACAAGCACTGCAAAATCCTGCTTCCAGAAAAACACCAACTTACGCGTGTCCTCAGGTATCATTTCTATCGTCTCGAAGAAGTGAAGTTTGATAAAATGCCACCCGTAAATGTGGAACATCATGTACAAAACGACGAATATAAAAGCAAAAAACAAAAAAAACATCGTGTATTCGAAGCTTTCATTGGCGCTGTTGTTGTCTGAACTCATTGTAAAATCCTTTTATTTGAAAAAGGGAGGTGCCACCCTCCCACATCCTTGTTAGCAACTATTCGAGCCTTCTATTTCGGCGTTCGACAAACATCACCAACACCATTATTGAAATTGGCAACCGTATAATTGTATCCGTCATCGATCATCCACTCATCTCTATGTGCATTACTACAATCGGAATAACTATACCTGTACACTTCAACGCCTTTAAACTTCCAGTTTTCGCGCTCAACATCGCAGTAATCACCATTTTCATGCCCGTATACACTGCTGTAAGTAGCGCCTCCAACGAAACACTCTTCTTCGCTTCCGCTATCTCCATCACCGTCCACTACACTTTCACAAACTGCAATTGAGTTCTTCAAAATATACCTGTCACCACACCGGTCATCTCCCTGGCAGTGTGAATCACTAGAACGGCAACTAGACTTATAATAATCAGTTGCTCCCTCAGTAGAACAAGACTCTCCAAGCGTAGCAGGCGTAGGTACTCCCTCTTCACATACATCTTCAAACGTCTCGTACTCTTCATAGTCGTAATCCACCCAAACCATAGTTGACCTTGTTTTAGTTCCCGTAACTTCCCGATTCTCACTTCGGCTTAAGGTTCTAGTGTCAGTTTCAGTCCGAACAAAATCACGTCTAGATGAAGGCGGAAAGACCATATATACAGAACGTGTTCTCTGCTGATTCTGGCGATACTGTCTTGATTGAGTAAACCTCTCATCTTCAAAATAACCCGAGCGCGATGGTGACCAACCGCTATAGTTGTAACGACCACCTTGATTACTCCACCCAGACCAACCGCCATAGTCAATTGTGCCTGTAGTGCAATATGAACCCGAATCCCTTGTCCAGCGACCATCATCACAAGTATGGGATATACTTGCCTCTACAGTGGCTGTAGATGACGTATACGGCGCTTTAGCATCATGCTTTGCTGCGCTTGCTGTATAAGAACAACTATTCATACTTACTGTCTGCGTTGGACAATCTTGATTACACTGTGAGGCACCCAGAGTAAACTCACCATCACCACATGCAAACACAGCAGAGCCTGAATAACCTGTCAACGGGGTTGGACTGCTGATCCTAGCAATATCATCATGCCCAGTATTAGGAATTGTATTAGAGCAACGACCTGCGCCCCAGTACCCAGTCTCTGAACGACAATCTAAATCACATCGACTGTTTCTACTTGTGATTCTTCCATCGTTACATGAAGCATCTGACTCTCCATCCGTGAATGGTGTTGTTGAATCAAGACGGCTGGTTGTAGTTGAGTTGTGTTTCAATAGCCCCACATCCGCTCTACACACGCCATTTTTATTTACACCACTAGCGGATACACCTGACCCCCAGCTAAAACTTCCGTCGCAATCCAACAAGCATTGTGATGCGCCCTTTTGCTCCCAAGCACCATCATTACATTCGAAAACAGCAGAGCCGTTATGTATATCAGTTCCTAGTGAAACAGTTTCACCTTGATAATAATCACCCACCGGAATTTCAGCTCCACAGCTGTTTGAGCCATAATTATCACGCCAAGCTGCTCTGCTGCCGCCCTTACAGGTTTTGTAGCACTCTCCACTTATTACTGTTGTTTCTGAACTGTTGCACGACACTTCTACTGAGCCGTTAAAATCTGAGTGCTGAAAATCAATCCCTTTTTCTTCACCAGTCAGAACATTTTGGTCATAAAGGGTACATGTATTCCCCGTGCTCGCATCAAAGAATGTGACATCTGCACTCTCGCAATCTTCACAAAACCCTGCTGGCGGCACAGGTACATCAACACACATGTCACGGTAATACCTGCCATCAGAACCTTGTATCTTCGGCACAGACGAAGCATCTGCAACCAACTCTCCCATGCAGCTGTTTTCACAATTCTCAGTAGGAGCTGTGTTGTCCTGACAAATAGCATTTACTTCGTAGAACCCTCTTAAGCCACTAGGGGTGAATAAAGAATTTGTTATCTCCTTAATAGACGCATAGCCATTTGGTACACAAAACGCTTCCTGCACCTCCGCTTCAGTTGGTGGGCGAGTTGCCTCGATCTTGTATTTTCCGTCGATGTCACCGGTAACCTGTGCAGAATCACAATCAATGACACTCACATGTGTGTCAGTACCAGTCTGGCACATACTTTCAGCATTCGCGTTACCTGAGCAGACCGCTTCAGCATAATAGGATGAACCAGTGTTTGAGCTGTCTTTCGGCGTTCGACAAACATCACCAACACCATTGTTGAGACTGGATACCGTATAATTGTATCCGTCGTCGATCATCCACTCACTTTCACCTGCACCTCGACAATCAGAATAATTATACCTGTACACTTCAACGCCTTCATACTCCCATCTTTCGTACTCGACATCACAGTAATCACCATCTTCATGTCCATATGCGCTGCCGTAAATAGCGCCCCCAACGAAACACTCTTCTCCGCTTCCGTTATTTACATCACCATCCACTGATTCCTGAGTCAGTTTCAACAATGTATCCATTGTTGAATATCCGTTTGATACACATAATGCAGATTCGATAGCGCTACCAACAGGGGCTTGTGCATTCGGTGAATTCACAATGCCAGCTACTGTGGCTGTGTCGCAATCTAGCGTCTGAATAAAACTGTCAGTTTCACCTAAATCTGAAGGAGGTGTTTGGCAAGCGGTATCAGGGTTAGTGTTGCCTGAACACATTGCCTCTACGTGGTAATACGCGTCTGAACCAGGCATCATTGGGTAGGGTTCTGCGCTTTGAACGTAATCGAGAGAGTCGAACCCTGACGCATTACAAAGTTGAGCTTCTACATCACCTGACTCTCGGCTATTAAGCTTGCCCAAAACCATTGCGCTATCGCAATCTTTATAATCCACACCAAAAATCACATTATTAGCTTGCCCACTAAGCGTAACATCAGCTCTGTCTGGAGTGGGTGTGCAAAAAGTGTTTTCCTGTTTAAGTTCGCCGTTGTCACATGAATAGACTATACGCCCCTGTGATTCAGTTTCTGACAGGGCGATCTTGGTGTTACCGTTTTCAAGTACCCCAGGCATGGCTGAGTGCTTACAATATCCACCATCCCCTTGCCCCCACACCGTTTCTGGTATTGTGCATGATGTTTGATCTTGAGGCTTACAAATGGCAGCGCCAAAACTAACTGTGCCGTTTTCGCACTTGGAAACCACGCCGCCAATCAGCCCAAATTTATTGAATATAGACGTGTGCTCTTTGCCATCTTCCAGCTGAGGGATGTCAAAAACACATTGCTTGTAAGAGTATTTAGTTTCAGCGCAGACTTGTTGCGCTGAAACTTTAAAAGATAACAGCCCTAAAACCATTAGGGTGTAGCATATTGAACGATACATTATTAATCACCTTCTTCCTTGAAGAAACAACGCCTATCTTAGCGCATTTGTTTAACTTTTCTTTTTAGGTGATACAAAATACTTACTGTAAAGATTTTTTCATAATGCTGTTAGGCTCCCAAATATTTCTAGCTAGCGATTGGTTTAAAGGTTCCACTACAGAAAGCACTGTGCGACAAATGGAAGAAGCTGCAAGCTCACTCAATAGGCGATAATGCATTTGCTTTCTTAAAGCAACGGAATCAACCTCACCCGCACTCTTGCTTATTACTCTGGCCAAGCTCTCATCGCTCATCTCATAAAGTCTTCTTATCGCACTCCTCTTTTTATCATAATGATAATGCAAGGTCGATTGCAATTCAGATGATTGCAACCAAAGGTTAACGCATCGCTCCCTATTATCATATTGAAACGTGGATACCATGTCTTGTAGCTTACGAGTGGAATACCACCTTGCGATTATATTGAATTCGCTCTGTGAAGCCATTAGATAGGCATTCACCTTATGCCCTTCCAGTAAGGAAAATGCTGAGTTGTTCGGGGCTAGATGCCTTTCAATAGACTGGCATTTGTATGCCATACTGACTTTTCGGATAACGGCGCATTGTTCTATATCAGTTTTAGGTGTGTCCCAAAATATAAGTTCAACAGATGAAGATGCTGTTAGCTCCTTTATTTGAGACAACGATGAGTCACTGGATATGAAATGCACATTAGCATTATGTGCCATTTCTTCTCTGTTGAGATCCCCAATGTAGACAATAATGGGATGAGAGCTTTTTGATGCTCTTGATATTAAAGCGCTTTCCATAATAGAGCTTGAAACAAAATAACTAACACCTATATCTTTAGAAACAACATCTTCGAATGCACACACACTATCTAGGCCGTAAATATTTTGAAATTGACGAGTGAAAAACTCCGGCGACGCACTAAAACAAACGAAGCTTCCCGCTTCTTTTAGCATCATAAAAAGAGAAGCTTGTACCGTTATAGGCTCTACTGACGTTAAACCTAATCCATGCCTAGATTGAATTATCTGTTGGAGAGGGAATGGCATCGTGCTAGCCCCGTTATTCCATAGCAACTTACCATCGGAGGTAATTGTGTAGTGAGTTGTCGGGTGCGCTGTATGGAGAGCCTCCACGAAGTTCATCACTATACTCATGAACATATAGTAGCCTTCATTGTCTTTGAAGTTCTCATTGGTGGGATTTAAAGCACACCAAGCTTTCTGGCACTCATTATAAAAATTAACTCCAAACTTAACTCCCAATGCTTTATCAAACGTATAATTCCTATAAAAAGGCTCATTCGACTGTGCAGATTCAGTTAATACTTTCAAAGTGGCAGACAAAAGAGTTTTAGTTGTATTGTCGTGCAAGCCATTTACCATCCCTGGTAGGGGGAGCACTTTTGACTTGAGTGCATCAGTCAATAAGTACTCATCCAAATCCACAGCTAAAACAGCTATTTCAGAAAGGCATACAGGTGCGCGGTATCTTAACATGCTCATGTAGTAGTGAGTTACAAAGTCATCAGGTGTTGTCGCATATATGTGAACATCACCATCCGCAGAAAAGCCAACTTCATGCAGCTTTTTGACTGAACAGCCCAGCTCCACCAGCTGTGAAGAGATTAGACTCACCTCGTCTCTTGTTCTTACTAAAACGACAGCGGTTTTATCAAGATCACTTAAATAAGGATAAATGTCAAAAACATCTATTAGCGGAATTACTTTTTTCATTATTGACTACCTATTGATAAATGCACTGCTTTTTTCTAGTCATAATATAACTATCAATTGCCACACCTTTGTGGCAACGCTTAAGCTTGTCTGCGTAACCACTGTTATTCACAGCATCTAAAACGAACCTTTTAAAAGTGGCATAGTCACGTTCAAATGTTGACATGCACAGATCAGGATTACTCGTGCTTTTACAGTATGATGCCCAGTCCGGAATAAGTGCTTCTTTGTTTGCCAGCGCTTTCGCATAGATGAAAAGGTGCTCGTGAGTTACCAAAAAAACCAGTTCGTCATGACACGTTTCTGGTTTTTCATTTTGATAACAAAGCAAGTGTAAGGCATAGGCGTCCACCGACATTGAATCTGCCGAAGTTGACCCTACCCATGAGAACAAAAGAAAAAGAGAGAAAGTAAAAGTCCTCACTACAATCTCCACTTTTAGGTGTTCGAAAGATTAAACAGTACGGTGTGCGAACCCACCGGCGTCACCACCTTCATTCGGCTTGCTTTCTTCTTTAGGCTTATCTTCTTTGGGTTTTGAAGGCTTATCTTCGCTGCTAGCGCCCCACTGAATTTCAAATGTTTCTGGCTTCTTGCGAACCGCTGCTTTAACCTTGCGAGTAAGACTGTCTACACTGCTTGATAGAACATCAGCATCGTCTTCCGGAAGTTCGAATTCAGTGGTAACCGATTCAATATCAGTTGCAACATCATTCAGTTTTTTAAGGGCTGTTTCAAGTTTACCACGATACCTGTTATTTGCTTTTGACATGTTAAAGTCCTTTTAATTTTCCAATCCATTGATTAATTTTTCCAAATCTTCCAGCTGCTCTGAGTTAGTCTGGAGAATTGACACAATACCCACCATCGAATCAACGATTTCATCAGTAAGAGCGAAACCATCTGCTTTCGAACCGTTGAATATGAATTCTAGCGCAGAATCAGCATCATCCAACATAAAACGATTGATTTCACTCATTTTATGCAGCTTTGTCGGAACTCGACTAGCGAATATACCAGCAATTCGCTTATGCATCGCCTTCGCTTTTTGAGTACCATTTGTTAACTTGACTATAGAGGGTGACATTGCCACCATTCCTATCAAGTCAAGTATGTTTTGTTCTTCCCTTTCCATTAGCCACTCCAAAATCCTTTTACCTAATTATGACACACGAACTTGATTATTCATCAAACTCAACAAAACCATCAAGGTTCTTGCCCACAGCATCTAAGTGACCTAAGCACTCGTTCACACCAGTTCTTACATCAAAGTACTTACTTGGAGCAATCGATTTGGCATCGCCTACCGCTGAAATGGACGTCTTCAGTTGCTTTAGGTAATACCTACCCATGATAACTTTCGACTTGTAAGCGAATTCACTTTCAGACTCTGACGCTTCTCGAATAAAGCTCAGTATAATATTTGAATCTTCATCTGAAACAACGTCCTGATTCAATATGATAAGAGACAGCTTGATGAGTGCTTTATTGTAAAACTCACCTTTAAAATCAACAACTTTATACAATTGTTCTTTTGCCTCTTTAACATCATGAAACGGCTGATCCTTGTTGTCTGATGCCAACCCTTTCAGGTATATTTCTGCTATGTAATATCTTGACTGCTCGCACTCCATGGATTGACGGAAATGATCCTCCGCAGAAGACACGTCCACATCGCAACCAATGCCGAAAAGAAGGTTTTTGCCCCTCTCGAAGCATGCATGTGGATGTTTTAGCTGAATACTCTTGTTCAGCATGTCGTTTGCCTTATCATGATTCGCATGAGCATAACGTGCATCAGAATACAGCTTGTACATGAAAAACATGAAGTCGGCGTTGTTAGACCCTAACCCTGATTTAAAACTATCATCCTTTAATAAGGATAGCAGAGAGTCAAATTTACCTTGTTCTAGCAAGTTGTTAAGTTTTTTTATTTTTTCAATACTTGAAATCATTTTGTTCACCACCTTTGAGACAGAATTAAACTATCACAATAAAATATGCAACCACTCGAAACGACAAAAAAAACACTCAATCAAAGTGGCCTTATCTCTTTCAGTCCACCCAATTCATTGATCCTTGCTTGCACCTTAGCAATAGCTCGGGTTTTAATCATCGAGATGCTTTTACTGCTGTATGAACGATCTAAATGATGGTGTATTTCCACATAATTCTCATCATTCAAATAATATCTGGTAAGCACCTTGTATTCGTTTTCAGAAAGCACTTCCTTGGCGATAGATAATATCTTCTCAGAGAAAACCGTTTGCTCCAGTGAATCATTAGCCTCTTCAGACTTATCACCAAGTATAAAGTCAAAAGACACTGCATCTTCAGTAACTGCACCAGAATGATCGCACGACATTGACACCGAAATGCCATTGAATCGGTTAACCGCCATTTCCCAAATTTCATCAGTTATGGCTTCTTTTAAAGCCGTGACCACACTTTGTTTTGAAGGGAGCTTTTCACCATCTTTGATCTCAAGGTTTTTAAAATGACGACATATGCGATACATCAAGTCTGTAGAATGAATAGGTATTCTCACATCATTCGTGTTCTTGATGTAACGCGTTATTTTTAGGTTTATCCATGGCTCGGCATAGGTGGTGAACTTCACCCCTATTCCAGAGACATACATCTCAGACGCTTTCAAAAGCCCCTCTCCACCTTCAGATATAAGATCGGTCACCGATATGTTTGAGGCTAGCGCTTTTTTCTTGTTGGCATGCGCGATGCTCAGAACCAACCGTAGATTAGTTTCAATCAACCTGTTTCTGTACTGAACAAAAGCATTAACAAGCGCCTTCATTAATCGAAGGATAAAATCACCATTACCAGCCGAGTCTTCCAATATATTCTCTAACTCGGCTTTCTCTTCCAGAACTTTTTCAAGTTCAATATTCAGCGAAGCAAAATCATTGTGAAGGTCAGTCCTTGCCAAAGAAATAAGCTTTTCATTCCCACGCAACTTCATTTTTTCGAGCCTGCTGACAGCTTTAATCATTATTGGATGAGCCATAACATCGTAATTGCAACGATCCCATGAGACCATTTTTTTCTTAACGTCAACATGCTTGTCTATAATGTATTTGGCATGCTTTTTCACAAAGTGGTGGTAACTCAAATTATACTCATCCACCAATAAGCTAATAAGCTGCTTTCTCGTCATTCCGCTTTCACCGTTCAGGTATAAGGCTAGTGTGTCTCGTATGAGCATTGCGTACTCAATAGAGTAAGAAAGCGTGACCTTACCCTCTTCATCCTTCTCGATAACAGTAAACAAACGAGGGTCACCAGTTTGCCTTGATAGTCGAACGCATTCTTTATAAAGCTCACGCAAAGCATAATTGGTTAATAGCAAGATGCGGGTTGCTCTTTTCTGCATCTCCGTTTTTTTCTCACCCCATTGGCGCTGAACCTCAGGATCCCTGATCTTATAGTAATCATTGTCCATATCGTTGCTAAAATGACGAAGATTATCTTTAGAGCCGGTTACAGCCGACGCTTCCGCGATTACTTCATCATCTTCATATTTTTCATGGAAGCTATTCCCTTCGATATCATCAGTTTCTACCTGAAACCCGCTTAATCCCTCAATACCAGAGTCATGTCCGATTTGCTCAAATTCATTAGCGCCATTGTCATTACCTTGATCACCAAAAGATGTCATGTTACGTCTCCTTACGTGTATGTTTTTATTGCCAAACCATCTGTGGTTAAAGCAAATTACTCTTCGCGTCTTCAAATGAAACCAATCCATTTGAAATCAGCTTACTTCCTTCGTTATATAGCGTCCCTAATCCATCTGACGTGAACTTTGTATGGACACTTGACACTTCACTCTTATTTAACTCTTTAATGCCAACAGAAGAGATAGCGTCAATGAGCTTTTGAGTGCGAGAATGCAATAGTTCAACAGCATGCGCGATTCCGACATACCCTTTGAAACAATCGTTACAGCCCGCCGGATTTCTAACGACACCTTGGCAAGATGACATGGTGAAACCACGTTCAGGCACAGTTATCGCGTTATTTTTGCAGATTAACCTGCACTTTGGGCATACCGCAGGGATATCAACTTGGCCTGAAGATGCTGAAAAAACATGCGCTAAACGGTCTGCTTTTTCTTTGTCACCTTTAACATATTTAGCCAGGACATCTGAAAGACTTTTTATAGTGGTCTTAACAATAAGATAGCCTTTGCTGGGGAGGTCTTGAAATAGTTCGTCGCTTTGATGTAAATAGCGAATAATGGAAGGTGAACCCTGAGATGTTAACAGCTTGCTTAAGTAATCAGCCCTTAAGTCCACTTGACTACCAGTAATAAGCACTAGAGGCCTTGATGATGAAAGGACAACTTCACTAAGTTCCACCAACTCCATCTCCATTTCTGGCGTGACAGTCTTACGAGTAACATCGCCCCTACTGAAACCAGAAATACCGATTGGAATACTCGTTTCTTTCAGTGATGTATCACCAAAATCATAAAAAACATGCCCTTCAATAAGCTTTACAGATGTAGCGCCAACTGCAATAGCCTTATCATAATGATAATTAATAAATTTGTTTAAGTATTCTTCATTATCATTTTGAATGAACTTGCTGTTTGATTGTACATATCCGCCTTCATCTACAGCTAGTTCTTTGGTTAACTGCATCAAGCCCTTAGATGAGCTGATGTTAAGTGAAGAGAAGAGTGCATCTAGAACGTCTACTGGCACAGCGTTTTCAAGCGCTTTTTTGTACCAAAGGTTATAATCACCATTTATTACAATATCAACAGGTTTATACCCCATCGACACCAAAGAGGTGTTGAGTGAACTGAGCATTTGTCTAACATCCTTTTAATCCCCTTTAATAAAAAAGGAGCATCCATAAAATAACTTCCGATGGGGATTATAGCAAAAGCACTTTATTTGAACAAGAGCAAAACAAAATTATCTCAAAAAACATGCCATCACTAGGATATGGCAAACATCTACATTTAATTGATATACATTCTTAGCTCAGAAAACCCATAAAGAACATACCCCTCTGGTGTAATGAATGCCGGACTACCTATGAATTTATGCCGAGTAAATATCTCTGTTAGCGCAACTATGTATGACTTATCAACTGCACTGCATGAAGGGGGTGGAGCTTGTTTGTTTTTGTTGCGCTTGTAATCCGAGTATAATGTTTGCACTGAGTACAGAAGACCTGTTTTTCTACAATAAAAATGCACCAGGCTGTTTATGACCTTTTTGTTTTGGGGATTGCGAGTTGAAGGGATGTAAATAACATCGTAACCGGCTTGTGAAACCTTAATTCTTTGTTGGTTATGGAAATTAGCACAATTAGGACAGCTTGGATCCATGAAAGCAACTAAAACCCCCTTTGATTCAGAAGATCCTGTTTGACGAAAGAGTGGTAGTTTGTCTTTTTGGCTAAAGATATAATTATAAAGCGATATATTTTCGCTCGTAGCATCGTTGCCAGATAGCGCATTAAACAGCCCCTTCGATGTAAAACGCTTTAATTCTGAACGAGGTGAAATAAACGCGGCTGATGAGTCTGATATGAAAGGCTTCCCATCTATGTTAGCAATAAACAGATTCGACATACCAATTCTATCAACGATAGTCGCCTTATCTTCGTTGCCGCCGAATGACAGCTTCATATTGTTCTTAAGCCTAGACTCAACAACTGAAATGTCTTCCAGACCCTTTAAGGCATCTATCTCATTGGAATAAGAAAACATTGATACTAGCGTAATAAAACTAAATAAGAATAAGCGAAACACGTTCCCAAAACCCCGTCAGTGGATCTGTATCATTTGCATCTAACGTCACCACAACTACCTTTTCACCAACGCTCACTCTTGAGCATGGCAGTGTGGAACAGCGAAACCTAGATTGCAGATTAATTGCGTCATTGATGTATATCTGAGCCACCTTGCTCATTCTATCAACCTCAGCACTAGATAATCCGTCAACATTGCTCGTGAAAAAGTCACTTAGCACATTGTCGTCTACAACTACCGTTTTGAACAAAGTGTACAACTTAGGCTCTATAGAGAAGTGATCAACCACGCGATTAGACATAAGTTGGCGAAGAATAAAATACGCCTTCGCAGCATACTCCGTAGAGTGCCCTTCTTCTTCTACATAAGGCATTCTGTAAATAGAAGTATCCTCATGAACACCTTTGCTCTCGACCATAAATTGCCATGCATTCGTAGAATTAACCATCGCATGGCTTGCGGGGCTTAAATAACTGAATACATACACCATCTCCTTATTCTCTTCTGCTGCAATAAGATTGCTCGCAAAAGAGTTTAAGGAAAACAGCAGCATAGAGGCTAAAAGTAACACCTTCATTTTATTGCGCTCTCGGCTCTTTAAATGACATGTTGAGCTTCAAGCCATAAGGCATACCCTCTGGCAAATCGCACTTGTCTCCTGCTCCTAGACAAAAAGTGACTGGTTCCATATTGGTACAACCCAAAGCGACTTGCTTAACATTAAGATACGTAAGCTTGGGATCTGAGAACTCTGACGTAATTATCTCTAACTGAGAGCGCCCTTTTGCATCCACTTGGTAACCAAGTGACTTCGCGAACCTAGTACACGCACCAACATCTTTTGAGCGCCTTTCTTGAACGTCAGGCTCCAGTTTCGGACTGCTGTAAATAAAGAAAGTAGAACCCCAGAAAACAGCAGCAAAAGCCGTTAAAACCGCAGCTATAATGAACTTGTCATTTTTCACCATCTCATTTTTATTAATCATCTGAAGACTCCTTGCTCGAACCTTTTTTGGTATCTTTATTAGACTTCGTTCTCACCTCAGTCTTCTTGCCATTCCTGTCAATCCTAACTTCGTAATCCTCAGTTTCCGAAGAGTTAAAATCACGTCTCTCCATGGTTAAAAACCACCCTTTGGATTTACTATACTGAATACTCGTCAACCTGTCCGTGTCAGTTGATCTTGCTTCTTGTATAGTCTTGTCAGGCATTGTTGAAACAAAAGCAACGTTATCTTTCGACTCATACAACTTGGTTTCATTGTAGATAACAAACTTAAACACCATCGCTAGCGCTATACTCATAGCGCCCAACACTACAAGCACAAGCGAGGCGTAGAAAAACAGGTAGTTATCTTTGAACAAACGCTTTATTGGCTTTTTACGGTGTTGTATGTCTATGAAATTAACATCACCCGCCATATCTTCACTGGCATTGAGATAAGCTTCGATATTACCTGGTTTCTTTTGCAATGATACTGAACGACCGTCAAGCAAAGGCACCGTCTGAATTTTCACTTTCTCCGCAAACGCCTTCATGATTATCTCAACATATGACAAGCCATCCCCTCCTTCGTGTATCTCAAAGACGAAACCATCTTCAAAGTAAGGGTGATCAGACACCTGCTCTATATTAAAATACACGTTGGATTTAGACAGCTCGTTATCTCGAACATACGTATGAATAAACTCAATTACACTATTACGCACTTCTTTTTCTGTGCCTGAAAAATACCCTAAGTAAAGATGCTTTGCCTTTTTAGCAACAAAGTCTATACCTCCCGACGTTTCATCACCCATACCAAGACTGTTTTTCAAGGAGTCTTTAAAACTTAATTTAGCCATGATGACCCCCTATTTGCCTTTCACTTGATCAACTTCACTTGAGAACAAAACGACTGTTGGCCTAATAAACACAAAGAGTGCGCTCTTAGATGTACTTGTCGTTTTATAACTAGTTGAATCAGCGTAATCATCTAAAAAGTAAGGGTTGTTACTTTCTTCAACAGCAGAATCAAATATAATACCACCAAATATTTTGAACTCACCTGCCTTCATGCGAAGGTTAGTGGGGAACTTTTGTGTTTGCACACTTGGCTGGCGAATGGTATTTCCATCACCCAAGTCAACATCCGTAAAGCCAATTAGTGTCGATAACTCCACATCCATTGCCATATGCACTTCGCTAGATGATGCATCAAAGTAAGGCGTCACAGCTAAAGTCACACCAATTTCTTTTTCCTCGGTTTCTGAGCTATTTGAAACGATAGGCGTATTGCCAGCAACGACATTGCTCGATGGTGATTTATTAAACGGAATTGAGCGCTTTGACTCAACTTGCGCTTCTTCGCCGGTGTGAGTTTCAATAAAGAAGCTCTGGTCAGTCTTTGTCGTACCATATTGATCCAACCAGTCTATAGTTGCGTCAAGCGCTACTGTGCTTGAAAAAGCACCCAAGCCAATCTTCCCATCACTTAATTGGGTGTACGTGTTGATGTCGCCAAGACTGCTACCATCCATCTGCGCATCCTGGTCAAAACCACGGCCATAATTATTTGAGTTGCCGTTTCCATTTGAGTCATTGTCAGTCGTACTGTTAGAGTTATTGTTTGTAGACGAATTATCATTATCCTGACTATTGTTGCCTGCATCAGCAATTGCACCTAAAACACCACCTTTTGCATTCAATATCGCAGAAGATACATTTCCTAGAACCATGCTAATGGAACTCCAATCAAACCCCTCTGCAAAGCTCTCGTCAAGCGAAACAGAGAACACAGTAACTTGCATCCGAACTGAGGCAAAGTTGCCATAAAATCGATTGATATAGGTCTCTATGTCTCGCTGCTCTTTAGAGCTTGCCTTATAAGTCATGGAACCCGAAAGTTGATTCACGACAATTTCTTTAGCACCAATACCTGCTAAATCTGTCGATAGCGTTTCAGCAACCTTTTCATTTGGCGGCACTGATAAAATAAACCGGCTTCCCTCCTCAACAATGAACGTGTTTCCTGAAACATAATTAATAGAGATATTGTGTATTTCTTCAATTAGCTTTACTAAATCGCCAAGATCTCCTTTGAAACTAGATACCGAAAATGGCAATTCAGCCAAAGCCCCAGCATCTTCAAAAAGAAAGTTTATTTCATGTAGATCGCCAAGCGTCGTAGACAAATCCTTAAGGGTGGAGCCTTTATGCAGGGTTAATCCGTCCAATACTTTAAGGCCTAGTTCGTTAGGTGCCACTTTTTCCTTTTTGGCAAATAACTCTTGAGTTCTCATACTGTACGTTACAGGCTGATATTGTGAACCCCATATGTTTTTCGCGTTGACCAGACCTTTCTCGATAGATTTATCAAATGTCGGCTCTTTAATTTCACCAAAATCCTTTATCGCATTATTAGCGCAACCAGATAAGACGAGCAAGACAGAAGCTGCAAGAAAACTCTTGCGGATGAAAATCCTTTTCATAATGATAATCCTTTGTAATTAGTTGTTTCTATCGCCGATAGTGATGCTTTTTGGAGCGGCTGGTTCTTTGAACGTTTCACTTACACTGCTGGTCATACCGTTAATAAGCCTTTCCCCAACACCAACAATAGCTTCCTTTTTCTCCTTGGATAGCTCTTCGTGTTCTTTTTGGGAAATTACTTCATCATAATCAGCTGCATCAACATATAGGTTCCTGTCTCTGCTTGTGTCAAAAATGATAAATTTCCCAGATATCTCACCAACAAATTTATCTTCGTCAGGAACGACAAAGTAGCGTTTCCCATCCCCGATGTCATATATGGAGTCGCCTGTGTTTAATCCAGAATCTGAAAGAAAGCGAGTGAGTAAAGCAAGAACCTGCTCTCTTTGCGCATCACTAAGATCGCTATTTACAACAGGGGCTGCTGCCTCTGTTGCCTCTACTTTCGGGGCATCTTTGTATGCGAATGGGTTGTCATCTTGAGCACTAACTGATCCAGCCAGCATCACACCCATTACAACCATAATTGGTGATTTAATTCCTTTAAACACATTTAATTCCTTTTTGTGTAGATCAATCCATTGCGGCTATCTTAGCAAAAAATATACTTAAGAGGCAATCTTTGATGTATTTATTTTCTTCCTACTCACTGGCTTATAAACTTCTCTGGCAACAATGGCTGAAACCTTTGATAATTGCTGCCGCCTAAACTTCAGCATGCCCTTCAGACTGGATGCTATGGTCTTTGTGTCAAACAACACATCAAAACCACTCTCTCGCATCTTCTTTATATTTAAAGGCTTAATTATCTGATCATTATCATAATAATAAAGCACATTATCATTTTGCTTTGATTTGTCGAATGCGACCAATAAATCAGCTCTCCCCGACTTCTTAACTAGAGCGGCACTAAATTGAGGCTTTAATACTTGCCAAATAATATATTGATAGAGTGTCACGTCACCTTTCCCGAGTACGAAAGATGGTTGATCTTCTATTGGTGTAAAGTCGTCAGATAGAACTTGGGTGATGAAATAAGACTTTGCTTTGTGCTCATGTACTTTTGATTTATACCACCCTTTAACCCCTAAAGCACTATTGAGGAAATAGTTTGCCATATCCGGTGATAGATAAAAAAGCTCTTCAAACCCCACTTTAGCTGGTTCATATACGCCAGAGTTGCTTAAAAATCTAAGCAACTCCCCCTCTATCGCGATTAAGGAATGCTGTAACATGTTCTTAACCCCCCGCTAGTGGCATTTACTTGGCAACACCCGCCACCAACTTTCACATAGTCACTTCCAAACATACTTTCACAAACGTCCAAGTAAACCGGTTCGCCATACGGAGGCTCTTCACCCCCTACGCTAGATGGAGTGTCATCCTCTGGTGGCAGCTCTATTTCATGAGAAATGCATGGCAGTACAGTATTACCGCGTTCACAAATAGATCCGGTCTTCTGCATGCTTCCATTCTCACAGATGTAAGAGATTGAGCCTGAAGACACAAACTTGTCATTATCCGAGGATTTGTTAACTGTTTCTTCATCCTCCCAAAAACCAACGACATTACTATGACTACATGTAGAGCCATCTGAACCCGTCCACGATGCGGACGGAATACCTTCACAGGGCTTAGGCTTACAGGTTGACGATACTGCACTAGTTTCCCCATTCTCACATGAGTAAGTGATGTTTCCTGCCATTCCCGTGTCTTCGTTATCTATCAACCTAGTTGACCCAGGTGACATGCGAAGTGGTGACGTGAAGTTGCTGTGATTGCACTGTCCGGTGTCAGCGCCGTTCTCAGGTGACCATATCCTTGCAGGGAAGCTAGATTCACATGACAGTTGGCATGAGCGGCTTTTCACAGTCAATTCACCGTCAAAACAATAAGCTTCTGCGTGACCAACTGATCTATAAGGATTTGGAGTTGAGTCAACATACACTTCGTCGTGTTCAAGTGCGGGAATATCAAAACCGCAACCATTGTAGCTTACTGCTTGAGCTTTACATGACTTAGGGGTGTAGATACAGTTTCCGCCATCAATAGGCTCTCTAATCCAGTTTCCATCAAAGCATCTAAGTGGTGCATTGCTTTTTGAGTAGTACCGGTTGAAGTCAGTCTCAGGAGACGTAATCTTCTGCTGCACATAATCACCCGAGAAAGCGCGTTCCATTTCTGCCGCACAGTTAGCTTTAGGCCTATGCCTAGCTTGGCCATACTTGTCCGTATAAACAGTATCTGGATCGATATCAGCCCAAAGTGGAGATGTAACCCCCCATTGCGTCACTAAACCAGATTCACAAACATCGGCGGTACGTGAACACCCGCCTGAAAGGTACACCCAATTATTGGCGACACACATGAAGTTGGCATACCCCTCGTAGTCGTCAGTTTCTGTCGTATTCCTAACAAAAGAGGATAACCCCTGATAACCCGAGTTGACGACACCGGCACACTGCCCCCAAGTAACCGGTTGAGTTGGACAATCTCCGCCCACCCCTTCTCCAGATGATCTAAATGGCGTGTAATCGCGCATACAAAGGCGATAGGTGCTTTCAAATGAAGCAGTGGTTACATCTGCTCCAGTGTACCCAACGCCGGCCTCATTCAAGCACACAGTGTGAGCCTCAATCATAGTTAAAGTGTGTGCATTAACCCCAATATACCCTACCGGCGCGAACTGCCCAGGTGCGGCATCTTCTGAAAAGGCTGATTGAGACAACCCCGCCAGTACAATGCTTATTAAAATTCTGAATTTCATAGCTGTCTCTCCCTAGACAATTATTGGCAAAAATGATCTGTCGCATTACCAATATTAATTTCATTGCAAACTTTTTCTGCTGGCGACTTATATCGACAGCTCCCAACCCCTTCCACTCTGTCCCATCTTCCATCCCTACAGATGTACTGAGCTGTTCCTGTCGGAACAATTGATGATGTTCGAGCTGATGTCTCTGTTGGGAAGTACTGTATGTTGGCTAGTGATGAAAAGGTAGCGCCGTTAGCAGCAACATTCCCTTCACAGAAAAACACTTCGCCACCAGCGGATTCAGACCATGTTACCCGTTCCCCGACTTCACAATCTGAAACCTCACAGGTCGCACTACTAATATCAACATAACTATCGTTACAAACACCTAAAACACTGCCGCGTTTACCTGCTGTTATGTTTTCAAAGAACCCACCTTTATTATGCTCTAAAACTGGTACTGCATAAGTGCAAGCTTCAACCATAACCGTCTGAGCCGCACAACCACGGCGTCGTTCTTGACCTGTAGATGATAAGAAATTCCACGTACCAGACGAGCAAGAAAATTCGTGCCCGTTCACGTTGATAAAACTACCTTCTTTTTTAAATGGTAAGTAGACTTGGATGTCCGGCGTTGTTAAGTTTTTTACCTCAGGAGCACACCCATTTACTGTGGGAACACTTGTTGACAATGTTCCTGACACAGCTGGTGTTATACAATTCATAAAAGACCAGTAATTAGCGCCAATATTGCCGTTCAATACTTGACCGTTCATCAGTCCTGAGTCAGCCTTCCCTGCTGTTTCAGAAAAGTCAGATTCAGACTCGAACGACTTTACACAGTTAACATAAGCCTGTGTAAACTCAAGCGTGTTCAGCCCATTTGCTGACGCAAAAGAACTGAAAGCGATAAAAACAATACCGTATAAACTTCGCATAGCCATCCATTGCCGACGATAAAATTGACACTTAATATAGCTCAAAAACCAACTTATTCATCAATCTCAGTGCAATTAGAGTCTCTTATTAACCAAATTGCGACATCACCAACCTGAGCACAGGCCATCTCTGCCGTCCCCTCATATTGCTTGCCCGTTTGGTAGTTAAAGGACTGGTAATGTGATGAATGTATTGTCACCTCGTCACCTTGAAACAACGTCGATCCTACACCGCCGCAGTTACCACCTCCCCATCTAGGCATTAATGACCCAGAGCACGCAACAGAGTCAGCCCATGTGCAAGAATAGTTACACGTTGAGCTACTGCCTGATTCGCAGCTCTCAGGGTTAGACACTAACTCAAGAGTGGGGTTGCCTAATCCATCGTTATTACAACGAACAAACCCTTGAGCGATGGTTCTAAAGTTCCCCTCTGGTTGCCTTATGTACCTAGACTCACCAGCTTTCAAATCAATATCTAAAATAAGTTCGCATCGATTGTGTGTAACAGGATCTTCAAATATCCCCGAAGATGCGCCCTTCTCGCAATAATTTGCATCCTCTGAACCAGCCGTTCGAAAACTAACTTCAGCATTATTCACCCTATAGCAAAAGCGGCCTTGAGCGGTCGAGTTTCCGTTGTTTATTAAACCATCCTCCAAATCAGCTATAAACTGACTCGGTAAGGCACCGGTGGATGCTGAGTCTTTAATGACCAAGCCATCATGATCCGCAAACTGCACTCTAGATAGGGATAGCTTTGCCACTTCCGTAAACGTCAAGTCATTTGAACCACAGAAAATAACCTCTTGCTGCGTGTTTACAACCTCTCGCTCACCGAATGAATTTATTTCCCCTCGAAGGTAATAAGTTCCACCTTCTACATAACGGTTAATGATAGACATTTCCTCATGTAATGATGGGGAATATATCTGAACGAAACTCCCCTCACTAACACGCTGAACTTGTTCATCTTCATCACTCGATACCGCTCCAAACGAAGCGGAAAGCGCAATTAAACAAATCACTGTATTGACAAGCCTGTTCATTTTGATAACCCCATTATCATTTTAAAAATCATCAACCATTTGCAAGCCACCAGCAGCTGGTAAAAACATTATTATTGTTAACGCATATATTAGGATCAAACCGAAGATTGCTGATATGACAATATGCCAGATACTTAACCATTTAATACCTGCTCTATGGTTAAGTAAAAACTGGTCTGCTTGAGCCTGAAAAACTTGCGCGACTTCTTTACTACTACCGGCACTCATTAATAGCGCTCTATCTAAGTCACTAAAGCTATAGAATCCTTTCTGCCAATCAGGTGTCCCTTTTACCATAAGATCCAACACCCGCTTAAAGTCAGTTTTAAGTGCACCGTCAACAAGAGACTTCTCAACCTGCTCAATCGCAGACTTCAGCTCAATCCCCTTTTCAACCAACACACCAACTTGGTAACAGGCAAGAAAGTTCTCCCTTAAAAGCATTACTTCTCGCAACACTGGAATATACAAAATGATCCTATCCGTCACAATGGGTAGAAACCACCTTCCCATCCATAGCCAAAAAGCAACCGCGCCCCAAGCATATAATAAATATTTTGAAGCGATGTAGCATATTTCTGAAATCCACAATAGGAAATTCAAGCTGTCTCTTGCGTCACCTTCTTTGGGAATAATGTCAAAATACTTCATGCCATCAAGCAAAGGGTAGGAATACCATAGCCCTATCATTGAAAAGCAAGCACCTAGAAAATAGCCTATAGCCATGTACATGCCCATACGGTCTTGCTTTTTAATCTCAATAAGTTTTCTTTCAAACCTTACCGCTTCCATTAACGTTTCTGATAAAGACGTTACCTTGGAGTTAGCCCGTATCACTTCCACAATAATAGATGGAAAATCTTTTTCATTAATAGAAGTTAGTTGGTCAGCAAAGTCGCCCGAAGGCAATGACCTTATTTCATTACAAACACGTTTAATAGGATTCGAAAAATTTTCACTCATCATCCTAAGCGACTCATCTACTGTATAGCCCTTCAAGAAATTCGATAGCGTTTGAAAAAACTGAAACCTATCATTTGCACTCAATCTTTTGGTAGCAAAAGCTGCCACATGCTTTCCAACAAAGGGAATACTTTGCAATACCCTGCCGAATATAGAACCTATTTTAATCGGCGCTGTTTTAATATTGATCACTCGACCATACACTTCAGACCCCGCTCTAGCGGCATCAGGGCTAATGGCCGATACTGTCTTTTTGATAACCTTATTGGATTGCCTGATGGTAACGATGTATTCTTTGAGAATAATCTTTCCATACGCCTTTTCAGCACTCATTAACCGTTACCCCCAACATCCTTGGCCATCAAGACACGAGCCTCTTCACCGAAAGCATTTATGAACTCACGTTCATCTGTAACACCCTCTTTCATTTTCTCGTAAGCATCTTCCATTTTACTCTGCCACCATGGCGGCACATCTCTGTCCATCAACTGCCTAGCTGATTCAGGTCCATTAATATAAACACACTCAGACACGATCGTTCTGCCAGTGTAAAAACGTCCATTACACTTTCTGCATTGACGCTCTTTTGGCTCTTCGTCCTCAATGGACTCCATCACCTTACCAGTACCATTGCACTTAACGCATTTTATTTTGATAAGCTTCTGTACAATAATCCCTCTAATCTGGCTTTCCAAGTGCCCCCTATCGGCACCCAGACCCACTAAACGGTCTATCGTAGTTCGAATATCTGATGTATGCAGTGTAGCTAATACCAAATGGCCTGTTTCTGATGCCCTAAACGCAATTTTAAGCGTCTCTTCATCACGTATCTCACCAATCATTATCGTATCGGGATCCAGTCGCATAGCTGACCTTAGACCCGCAGGGAACGTCAATCCTGCTGCTTCATTAATTGGTACTTGCTTTATACTGGCCAATTTATTCTCAACCGGATCTTCAAGAGATATAATACTTTCAGAATATCTATCTTTACCGGTTCGTATCGTCGCCATAAGTGTCGTAGACTTACCTGAACCGGTCACACCACAAACGAGAACAAGTCCATTTTCTGAAGAAATAGCCTTCTTGAATTCATCTAGCCTTGTTATTCCCAGCTCATCCAAATTACTGTTTGTATCATCACCGTTCAGGATACGTATTACAGCTGATTCTTTGTTTGATATTGCTGTAGGTATCGTTTCTGTACGTAAATCCACACGACGACCGTTAGAGGGAACTGTGAAGGCACCTGACATTGGCCGGCGTCTTTCGTTGATATCCATTTTAGATTCAACTTTAAGCTTTGCAATAATTGAAAAGTACTCTTCATCACCACCAACACGTTCCGTATACAATGTTCCCAAATATCTATTCTGGATCATGTAACCCGTGTAAGTTGGGATGATATGAATATCCGTTATTTTTTCACGAATCGCTTTTTTTATAAGCGCCTCAAGAAGCGTGCCTTTCTCTCGGTAGTAACGTTCAATTTCTTTCAAATAGCGATTGACGCGGTTAAGGTTTGCCGGCGTAAAATAAAAGCTAAGTCCAGGGAAGTATCGCTTCAATGCTTGTTCTGCTAAAAACGGCGATTTTAATGTGGATAGGAACACTTGCTTTTCAGTTGTCGCATTTAACATGACTTTGTGTAGCTTTAGGATGTCGATAGGGATGCTTGGTTCAATAAGCTCCTTATCCGCAAGCTCAGCAGGATCCACCTCTAAGCTCAACTCTGTGATCTTATCGTTTTTTATAAGCCCAAGTTCAAGACAAACATCAGTGAAGCTCTCTACACCCATATTGCCATCTAGCATTTGATAAACGATCGTATCTACAGCATTTTTAGATATCTCACCTCTATCCCAAAGGTAGTCGTAGACTGTTTTATCCAGACCATACAACTCGTCAACAACGGCTTGTATCTTTTCGGGTGTGATGTAGTACAGGTTATGCACATCATCTTTGCTTGTGCCGTCTTCAATTACTGTAGCGTCAGCCATTTTCACAATATCCTTATAAGTGCAGTTTAACTGCCGCGCATCATGCGCTTAATCTTTTAACAAAACTAAAGGCAGGTGGTGCCTAAAGTATTAAACTCTGCGGTTACCTCTAAGTTAACATTTCTTATAACAGTTCCAACAATTATGCTGAAATCAGGGTTAACTTGCGTCACAGTGTCATCTTGAACCGTAGTATCTAAACTGCGGCTAAAGCCATCGCCAGCAAAACAGGTTGAAGCATATATTGTTACATCACCTCTCACCGACATGCCACCAGCATCCGCAATACCAATAATTGCATTTGAAGATGAATCGCCTAATGTCATTGTCGATAAATTTGCTTTTGCGCCCGATGCAATACTAAAAGCCACGCTTGTGCCAGAGTCGAACATGAAGTCTGCATTTTGAACAACACTTTCTCCCTCAACAAAAGCCCCGTACACCAAACCACCAGAACCATATATGTCGCCGCCTGACCATGCCAGCTTACTGAGCGCATCTACATAAACGACAGTTTGAGCTGTATCTCCAGAATCAACGCTGTAATTCACATTCGTCGCTCTGGATGACCATTCACTATTAAGCATTTGAACACCAATAGAAGAATCACCAAGGCCAAGGTTAAACAGTAAGTCAGTTGTCACAATTGTCGAATCTTCCACGTAGGCAACAGGGTTACTGTCGCTTGTTACACTCAATCCGCCTTTGACATTAACATTGGAGTTTACAATTGATAATGCAGTTCTAGACAGTGTGTTTCCATTAAACCCAACATTATCAAAATAAACTTCGCTTGAGGCAACTGAAGTCACCCCGCCGCTTAATCTTCTCATTTTGACATCAGAATCTTCAAACTCTAAAAACACAGCATTTGAAAGCGAAATGTTTTCAAAAATAACATCCATCCCTCCAAATTTCAGACTCACAGGACTACCTCCCTCCGTAACAATGTTACTCAACAAAGATGAATTTTCTCCCCTGATAACCACACTTCCTTGCTTTCCTAAATAAGAAGGCTCAAAAGTCAAGTTTCTAGACAAATAATAGGTCTGCCCTCCTGTAAGCACCAAAACATGATCTTCTGTTGGTTTGTTACTAACCTCTGTTAACGCAATATTCAGAGAGTTAGTCTCAGACGCATCAACAAATTCAACATTAACTTTCCCAGAAACTTGAACGTCATGGGTTGTGAGTGTGTAAACTCGACCCGCTGCTGCACTGTCCCCGCCTAGTACATATCGACCATTAGCACTTACCACGACATCTCTACAGTCGGGGATCACAGCGCTCCTTTCCAATGATATCAATAGCGCTAGTACATCCTGAACGGGCGGTTGCGGTGAACCAGAAACATAATCTCTTGAATTTGTAACAGCATTGTTAAGCACGCTAACGCTGTATGACCTATTCTCATCAATACTTATGCTTGCGTCGTCTTCACCAAGGGGTACAGACGAAAACGGGCAATACATAAAAGGTGTTCCACTCCGAGTAACGCGACTGCCTGCTATATAGGTGGGTAATTCGTGGTAAATATCACCGTTCACACCCAGGGGCATGAAGTACGTCTCACCATCTTTGACGACGTAAGACTTAAGCTTGTTTATTATCGCATTGGCAGTTAATTCATTTTGAGAAATGGTTGTGGCTTTAAAGTTTGCAAAATAAGCATATTGAACTCCAAATCCGGTGGTCAATAAAATGGCAACCAACATAAAAACTTTCAACATGATTAATCTCCCGTATACGCAGTGATTGAAATAGACGGAATAGCGGAGAAATCAGGTGTCGCGCCAAAATCTGATGTCGCCCCGCAATCTTGATTTACATAAGAAAATAAACCTGACTTTTTCTTTGCCTTATTGAGCGTCAAATACCACCTTGAGTTAATCATCGAACCGTTAACACGCAAGCAAAAATAATTACCTTGTGCATTTGAGTTATAAAACCATTGAGCGCTCCCATACGTTGGAACAGGACGTCCTAGCGACTCTATTTCAGTGCGCCAGTTTGCTGACGTAACACTCTCACCATGCAACCGTTCATAATTATCCTTAGAAGTTGAAAGTGCGGATAAAGTAGAGGATATATCCTCTGCTTGTTTCCATGCTTGGACGCTTGCAGAGTCAATGTAGCTTGGCGTGCTAATTATCATGATGATAAAAAGAGATATCATCCCCAATATGATCGTTCCGTTCATAACATATTCCTTTAAATCGAAGCGCTCCTTGCGCTGTTATATAATAAACGATTTGTAGATAACTAAAACAACTTTGACAACAAAAACAAAAAAGCCCCCTAAATATAGGGGGCTTTTCCTGAAAAAGAATAAATCTAATTCACAACGCTTATCTGCAATTACTGAGCAGAACCTAAACGGTAGTAAGCGATGAAGTCACCACCAACTGAATCTTCAGCACAAAGCATTTCTTGTGCGTCAACACCAAGAGCACGCATACCAGCTACTTCGTCAGCACTTAAGTCAGAAGCGGCAGGGTTAGTTACACCGGCAATTTCGTTGATTTCAGAACAAACTTCTTCACTTGCAACCACAAGCTTTAAGTAAGCGTCATTTTCAGTAGTAACTTCAGAAACTAAGGTGTAATCCGCAGAAACCGGCTTTTTCAAGAAAGCGCCGTTATTTTCATCGATCAAGAAAGTTGAAAGCTGAGCAGTCGTAACAGCATCTACAGCAACCGATTCAGCGTCAGCTGTACCAGCAATAGCGGTCTGTGCGCCCTGTTGATCTGTGTTGTAGATCTCGATAATCTGAGTTAAATCGCGAGCATCTTCAGCGAATTCAGCAGCAGCAGACTTATCTACGAAGTTGAAAACACCTTCACCGATGTCAGAGAAACCTAGAACACCAACAGCGATGGTAAGAATAAGAACGATGATAATTTTTACTAACATGAGTATAACTCCATTTAATTTTAAGAAAGTTGCGTAGGTGACCAATTCACCATATGCAGAGCCGTTTTCTTAACTTGCTCCTTGCACGAGATGAATACTTAACGAATTGCGGACATATTCCACAAGGTTTTTGACATACACACTGAAATGACCGGTAAACACTGTTTTTTTACACTTTTTTGTTCTCGAATTAATGTTGTTAATTTTCAACTCAATATTAAGCGCCTACTTTCCGAACAATTAGCGTTTTATTTTTGTACAAGCCACCGTTTCACTGCTTAAATACATGAATTCAAAATGATAAATTAGTCGATAATACGATTTGTTTGTATGGTATTGCGTGGGCAAAGAACATCTAAACAGCAATGTATCTATGTGAAAATGACAAACACCCTAGAATTAACGAGAGTTTTAACTCGCAGAGATTGTTCAACATTCATTATGATAAGAAAGCATACTTTCAAAAGGGTTGACGCCTGGTTACTCTTCAGCAAGTAAAAAAAAGCCGCTTATGATAAGAGCGGCCTTTGTTTTACTTGCTAACCCTTATCGGGTAATGGTGAACACCTCTTTCACCCTCTCTAATAACAGTTATCTCAATTATCCCCTCCCACCTTTCAGGAACAGCAGAGGTTGATAGCTCAATGAAGTCTCCGTCCGTGAACGGTTTCACATCAACCCAAACATTAGAGTTCAAAGGAGACATATCCTTCTCATAAAACTTGTGCTCAATTTGATAATCGACCCCTGCAAAGTTTTTATCAAAATTAATCGCCACCACCTTTGATGGTGAAACATGTATTGCTTCACTTATTTTCAGGTTTATTTGAGGTGTGATTAACCGAAGATGATCCACCGTGTACATACTCTCTCCGTCACTGTCTGACACTGAGAGGGTAACTTCGACGTCTTTTAATTTATTGCTAACATCGATAGGAACCACAAGCTTGAAGTCATTGTCACCCACCTGCTCAATTTTAGCCCCTGATAGGGCACTTTGATTCTGAGATACAGTGACTGCCAAAGAAATATTGTCAGCATCTTTTTCCACCACCTTAAATGGCAATACAAAACCATGTTCGTCTCGCGTGCGAACATTTATTATGTTTTTCTTTTTAACCTTTTCTTTAAAGGCGACTGAAACGCTTGGAGGCTGGACACTTGTAAATGAGAAATCAATCGTAGGCACAGATTTGATATCCATAACATTAAACTGAATGGTCTTTTTAATTGACTTAAACTCATCAACTCGCTGTGTTAGCACAAGACTATAAGGCACTGAGTTCATGAATCCACCTGTATCAATGCTAACCCACGGAGATTTGAAGGAGAGAACCCATCCGTCTGACACAGCATTAATAGCAACATCTTTTATTTCAGACTGAGCAAGAATAAGCTTCCCTCTTACCTTCGGTATCTTTACAGAAAAAACCTCGCCTTCCGTAATGGTGTAATTAGGCTTCACAGCCTCATCCAAGCTCACGAATTTTTGAACATCTTTATCTTCAGAGTCAAAACACCCCGCCAAAGGCAGGGTGACTAATAGTGGTAAAATAAAGCGTTTCATACTTACAGCTCTACATAATCTGGAATTTCAATAGTGAACAGTGAAGGAAATGCATCGTATATATAAGCCATATCCAAAGAAGGAATATCGCCATTCATTGATTTCGGCACAAGACATGTAAATTCAATAGAGACGCCAGAGTCGGCACCTGCGGGTTTCTTTTCTTCAAACTTGAGCGTGAAAAGATATCGATTAGCGCTTCCATCTTCCACATAAGACACGTTGGTAAAGTCAACAAAGGTTGGGGTTGTTGATTCATCAGCGCCTTTCAACTTAATATGCCCTTTACTTGAGGTTATCGCGCAAGCTGAGTGAATACCGCTCTCTGCCGCAAACAATTCATCTGCCGGATAAGTGCCTGCGTATACTTTTGATTTGTACGCGCCATCCACATAGATTCTCGCGTTAGTGTTTGCTGGAAAGTAAACACTTTGGGCGAATGAAAATCTAGAGCCTACAGGTAACTCTCTAAGTGGCATCTTTTCGTGTGGTCGTGAGACTACCTTCTTCACAGGACTTTCTGCCTCTTTCGCTTTAGCAACTGTGTCACTTTGTGACATGGAAGCTAAACTACGCAACTTTATTCCTGTTGTAGACAGCATCTTTTGTATATCAGCCGCTTCGTCTGTAGTGTCTTTCGGATCTTGACTCTCCGCCACTAAGTTCTCCCCTGATACAGAGGGTTTATTGACTTTCTGCTGCAACTTAAGCAAAAGCTCTTGTGGGCTTGGTTTTGAGTCAGCTATCGCTGACGTTGATAGTGCAGAAAGCACAGCAGACGCAATTATAATCCTTTTTAACATATCCATTCCTTTATGTTACCTATGTTCAACGGTGTTATAATAACCAAAAACAATAACTATACATCAAAACAAAAACATTAATGCTCGAAGTGTTTTTGTTTTGCTTTTTTATCAACAATATTGTATATTAATTAAATGAAAATATTTAGCAAGACACATAACCCTATTATTCGCGGTTCCGCTGGAGTTGGGAAAACAGGTTGCGTTTCTACTTTATCAAAATGCAATGCAAAAAACTCTTTTTTGTATTTGAGCTTTGGTAGAGAAAATGCCGTTGAATCTAAAAAAAGATTTGGCAAAAACGTAACAACAAAAACATTCCACGCATTTGCAAGGCAATACCTGTTGGACAATGGGCTGTTAACAAACACCAACATTGTTCCTAAGTTAACTTTTAGCGACATAAGCAAAGTCGCCAAAGATGCGGGATGTTACGTTGACAGCGAAATCGCTTTTCACGTCGTTGCCATGATTGACTTCATATGCAAAAACCCGATACCAGCATCGTATTGCACTCACTACTTCGCAGGAAGTAACGGAACGAACGATTTAGCTGTTGAAAAAAGACAAATGGCTGTCGATATATTCAGGTACTATTGGAAATATGTATTCCAATCAGATTGGATCCCGTTGACGCATGACGTTTACTTAAAGAAATTATCATTTTGCAGAGTTATTGATGTGCCATTTGATTTTATCGCAATGGATGAGTTTCAGGATGCGACTCCAATTATGGTTGCTATCTCAAAATTATTTGTTGATGATTCTCGTTATATGACACTAAGACTCGGTGACCCCATGCAGTGCATATTCATGTACCAAGGTGCCATTGGTTACCAATTACTTAAACAACCAGACATACAGCTAACCCAAAGCAAGCGCTGTGGGAGGAATATCACCTCAGTAGCCAACAAACTTGTTGATCTATCTATTGGGCATGGTGATTTAGAGCCTATGACCGGCGCAGACCATAATGATGAAGTTGTTGTGTCATCACTGAAAGAACATATTACCAATAGTGATGAAAAGGCCGCATACCTAACAAGGTACAATGCCACCATACTTAAGGCGATGATCACCTTAAACAAAGCGAACATTAAGTTTTGCACTCAGCAAAAATTCACTTCAGGTTACTTGAGCAAAATATACGACATTATCTCTTTCGTTAAAAAAGAGAAAGGCAACCGCCTTAAGAAGCTGTATCGCAGCATTAAGGATCTTAAAAATCATGCAACTGCAATTGATGACAAAGAAACGTTGCTATTAATCAGTATTGTAGAGTCTTACAAAGGAGACTCAGAACAGCTGAAAAGTGACATCAGCAACATTGAAGTGAATCAGGTGGCCAAAGACCAAGCTCGCTATATGCTATCAACAATTCACCAAGCAAAAGGGGCGACCTACAGCAATGTTATTCTTGCGGCTGACATTGCAAAGCTGGAAGGTATATCTGAAGAAGAGGTTTATGTGAATTATACTGGGATAACAAGAGCAAGTCGCAAACTTATCATCCCTAAGAAGATATCTGAGTTAATCAAGTAATACTTACTTACCGCTTATGGTAAGTAAGTATCCCAACAATTCCGCCAAAATTTCACTATCTGTTCGAGCATCATGAAATGGGCGTTCAATCCTTTGCTTACCTGAAACCTCTAATACGTGCTCATAAAGCGCATCCAGAGTGTATGAGGGCAACCCAGGTAGCAACTCTTTCGCTTCTTTCAACGTATCGAGTATTAAAGTGTAGCTTTCTAAGTATGGTAATCCAGCAACTCTCATTTCACTGTTAAGGAATCGGGTGTCAAACGGCGCGTTATGAAATACTGTATAAATAGGCAAGCCTTTTTCAAAAGCATTATCAACTTGAAAAAGCCTAAGCATCACAGGGGCTATTTCTGAGAACGTCAATGCCGCACTTTTCAACTTCGGCCTACCTTTGGGGGATGACTCCTCAGCAAACAGGTACTTCTCCGTTAATCCGTGCACTTCAGTGCTTGAGCTTGGGATCCTTGATACACTCGAAAACCTTTCTCTTACTTCTTTTGGCTCAGCAAAGAAATTGATTGGCTCATGAAAAACAATGTGGTCACCATCAGAATCTGATAATTTCTTCATCACCTTTTCTTTTTTATCAAAATAATAAAAACAAATGGCAATTTCAACCATTCTATGACGAAGCAGTTCACCCCGAGCATTGTCTTCCATCAGGTTTTGGCTTGTGGTTTCCGTGTCTGAAACTGCAAATAATTCCTGATGAACATCTAATGCATCATTAATGCAATCTAGCCAGTCGTTAATTTTGGATGAATTTGTCCAAATCAAATCGTTTGTGCTCATATAACCATCTCTTTTTTATCATTTTAATATGATACCATTTCGACGAGGAATCGCAAGTTAAAACACATCCATTTTGTAAACACCAAGGCCTTCTTGCGGACTTCTGAATGCAAGGATAATGTCAATGTCATGCACTTCTACTGCGCTTTTACCTAATGCCCTATTGAGCACTAATAAACGTGCCTTTGAATACCATAGCTTCTGGCCAACACCAACTGAAAATGACCTTGTTATCTTGCTTCGATAAACGTTGCCTTCCTTAATCGATATATCGTTCACATCGAACTCAGCTAAACTCCAGCCGACAAACGAACCTTTGAAGCGGCTGTATACCTCATCATCTAAAAAAAGCTCTTTCACTTCGTTACGTTCAGCGTGAGAGGTTGCGCGACCAGGGCGATAGTTAAATATTACTACTGGCACTTTTTTAGCAAAATCTCTCACTACCTCTTCATTAAGTAAATGCTTATCCGTTACGTGTAAGCCCACTACTCTATCAACAGAGGCAACTGCACCTACAGCCTGACGCTCGGCACCTTTCCCTCTTAAGTAAATAGAATCAAAAGCAAAGACCAGTAACACCATCAATAAAACTAAAATTTTCCACATATCTTACCCACCTATATCCCAAGAAAAGGCATCAATTTTCACGCCGGTGTAATTTTCCTTTACCAGTGGTTTGAAATAATGGGTGTAGTCATTCTTTTCAGGTTTAGCTGGCACCCTTGTTAACTTTGCCGCATAGTTAATTTTGTATCTAACCTCCCTTTCGGTCTTACTATAAACGGTGGCATAAAACGAGCCTACGTAAGAGTACTCAAGCCTTTTCGTCGCTGGATTTACTTTCCCTTCGTTGTAAGAAAGATCAGACGCTTGAGGAGGGATAGGTATCACACTCCTCATTCGCTTGCCGCTTCTCCAAAAGTTGCGAAGCATCGGAGAACTTTCCAGTGCTAAAATAAATTCTCCATACCCCTTTTCAGTAAAGTAAGGACGAACAAGATCTCTATAGTCAGGAATATCTTTTTTGCCATCCCCATCGAGCCTTATCCCGTACTCATTTGATGTTGCCAACACCCTGTAATCAAGATCCATGTGTTCATCTAGGAAATCAAAAAAGAACTGCCTCGCCTCACCCGATGAAAAAACAGGTTTGCTTAAATCACCATTCTGATAAACCCCGCCCTGCTCGTTAAGTAACAGTATTTTTTTCTTAGGCTCATGAACGAACTGCATGGCAACATGCGCTGCTAACAGAGCAAGTGTCAACCAAAAAACAGCTACGCCGAAGTATTTTACCATTTTTATTTTTTTCATTGTGTTAACTCCAAGCGTATAATTTGGTAACCACGCAATTTATCCTCAACATACGCTCTCTGAACGTAAGCCCTTACATTGTATAGCTGAGTCACATCTTCATTTCCGAAAACCTCAACAAAAACCTTGGCTGTCACCAAAAACGTTATCACTTGTGGTTTTACTGGGTTTCTTCCCTCGTACTCATAAGACGTTGTTGAGTCTTTAATTACAGGTTTACCTATCATTCTAGCTTCCGCAATACCTTCTTGAGTATCTATTAGCTTCATATACGAAAGATTAAGGAAGTCTGGGTAAAGTTCATTGAACCCTTTATCAGAATAAAAAACTCTCATCTCGTCCCGATGAGAATTAGACGATATTTCATCAAAGGTGAAAGTGAACTGGCGCAACAACCCTTCAGTAATAAAGTCAGTTACACCATCTTTGTCTTTGCCGTACTGAGGGTTATGGTTAGCATACCCAAGTAAATTTTGCTTACCTATGGGTTTGTTTGCCATATCAACGTAAATTCTACTTTCATTAGGGCGGTAATCAACCGACGACGAGTAGAATGAATAAAATGCCAAGCAAAACAATGCCGCCACAAAAATGTTAAAAAACCCTTGAATCCTTTCTTTAATTAATTTCATGCTCTACTCTAAATCAAGATTATCAATTTGCTCTTTCGTCATACTGTTTTGAATTGCTTTACGAAGAAGTATTTTACTTCTTGGATCGTTAACAATTTCAATCCTAGTCCCGTCTATACGCTGAATATTAACCCCAACATTAGCGTTTTTTGTCCAAATATTCATAATTCCCATTATGCAAAACACAAGCGCCCCTAAACACAAAGCAAGCACTACTACGTTTTGTTTAAGGGCATTACTTTCCAATTCCTGCTGACTAGAAAACTGAAGCTTTGATAAATAGCGTTGCAACACCACATCTTTGAAATCGACATCCTTAGTAACGGCTTTTTCCGCTTTATTCGCACCTTCAACGACATCAGGTTCTTGAACCACTGTTTTCTTTTTCTTGCCAAACATTAGGTATTGCCCCTTGCCAGACTATGCTCTGGCTTGAACTTCAGCCCCCTTGGAGCTATTTCTGCGTATATGTGGTTACTCAATGCTAAGCTATCTGGCGGCACAGGCTCACCGCTTTGGTGTAACGCTAAAACCTTATCTCTCATTTTTAGCAACATATCAGCGTAATCGTACCCCTTAATTTTCATTGCGGGATATGAGAACTCTTCTATTGCACTGGACATAACCAAGAGGTGTTTACTTGTCCATTCACCACCTTCAACGCCCCCTACCTTCAGCCCTGAAAGACTTGCTTCATCAGCTCTTATCGATAATGGGAATATTGGCTCATCAAATAGCGCAACTGACATTGACTGTGATAGCCAACTTATTGCTGGTAGCGCAATATGCTGTGAATAAAAAGCATCATAGTTAACCCGCTTTCCCTCTACGTTAAATACGCTAGGGAGTTTTACCACTCCCTTTGCCAATGTGGAAAATTTTTCAATCATTCTTATGCTCCCAACGTACTGTTGATTAACCCTCGGATCTGACTTTGAGAGCGTGCTTTATTTCTGGTTTTTGCATCTTTTGGAACCGCTGATGCAATATTGGATTTGATACCCATATCCGCAACCAACGTTTGTGCACTTAATTTAGCATAGCGTTCTGAATCAACAACACGCTCTTTGTCAGCATACTCTTCCGCCAAAGCCTGCTCCAACGTTGCCAACTTAGCTTCAATTCTGAATGCATCCATGCCCATTTCCTTTAATGATGCGAATGAGGCCTTCTCAAGCTCATTCTGACGGGCTTTCTTCTCTTTTAGGATTGATTCCATCTCTTTGAAAAGATCGTCGTTAAGGACTGCTTGCTGTCGCTTTTTAAACTCTTCGCTAGCAGGGTCAGCATGTTCCGGTGGAAATAAGAAATCTTCTTGTTCCGGTTGGTGCTCCAAATTGTTTTTTCCTAGAATTTCATCATCATCAAAGTGAACCGGCTCATTCGTCAACTTGTAAACAGCGTTCGCGATCCTTTCGTCCACCAACTCAATATTCACCAAGTGAACACTTACCGCACTTAATATTAATTCAAAAGGCGTTACGTTAACTTCTGAAGATGCTGCTTCAGCCTCCATCCTTTCTTTAATGCTCTCGAATGTTGAAAGCTCTGACACATTGCTAAAGTCTGAACTTTCAGCAGCGCGACGCATACTTCCGTTTTCACCTGAAATAGCATCTTCGAAACTTCTGTGAATGTTATCTATTCTTGTTCTTAGTGTATCGACAGAAACACGCGTGGGCGGCATGATTTCAACAAAGTGATTTACACGCATTTGCATACACATGATTGGATCAGCATAAAACATTTGCAGGCGCTCTGTTTGAGAACCATAAATAATGGTTGCCATCCCTGGTCCCTGCTTCTTCAAATCTCGAATATTCAGAACCGGTTTCTCTTTAATCGTTGCTTCTTTTTGCTCTCGATATTTACGACCAAAAACGGTGTCCTTTGCCACGAAGCTTTCCGCTGTTAAAACCATCGATTGACCAGCCGACTTATCGAACTTCTCAAAGGTAACGTCACACTCCAATTTCATGCAAATTTTTATCGTACAATTGGCGAATATTGTGGCAGCCTCTTCTTCCATCCCATCCTTCTCAAAGGCACGGTAGTCCTGGCCTGCGAACAAGCATACTATATTCAAGCTACGCACTTGAGCGGGTAAAGTATTTGACCCTTTTGAAGCGTATGTGCCGAATTCATCGAAGATAAAAGCGAAGCTAGAAATGGCATTTGTAGGCTTACTGTCGATGACTTTTTGCTTACTACCTTCAATGGTATTACCGAGTGCTTTAGATGATACATTTCGCGTCATCGCGATAATGATTTTACCTAAATTCCTAACCTGCGAGGTTGACTTTGAAAGAGCAGGCAGTAAGACTAAAAGAATACGCCGACGTAGCACAATATCCGTCATTGATATTTCTGGGCATTGCGATACCGTGATATGGCCGTACTCCTGAGCGAGCATGTTGAAGGTTTCGGTATATTGCATGGAAATAAATTGCCATTGCTCCTCTGTGGTGCTTGGTTGCTTAGGATTCGGGTCTTCCGGAGTAGGGTGTTTGTAGTTTAAAGACTTCAATAACGTCCACAATCCACCCCGATATTTCTTAGGAATATCTTCGTTCATTGCTAGACGTGCAAATTCATCAAGCTCGAAATAACCACGGTAAACATCAGGATCTATTTGCAAGTACCCATTTTCTGCCATCCAGTAAAGCGATTGGTTTAGTGATTGTATTCCGGTCAATGCTCGACCTTCCCACATACCACTACCACCACCTTCATCTGTCGGTAACAACCCGCCAACAATGGCATCGGCCTCAGAACGGTTACTATCAACAAAGAAGTTAAATGTGTTAGTTACTCGCTCAACGCGTTTGATATCTGAACCGTCGTCAAGGAAGTTGAGCATATAAAGATCTTCGAGACGGTCAAATGCGCGGCAAAGCGCAAACACCTTGCCAAATAACAATTGATCGCCCTTTCCATCGACCAGAATGAACGAACTGGACATCACGAGGAAGTTCACACACATACTCAAAATTGTTTCAGTTTTTCCGGCACCTGTAGTTCCGAAAAGTACGATATGCGTTCTTGCTTTATCATCTGTAAGGTGAGCTTCTTGCCCAGTATTTACTTCATGGCCAAAGAAGAACACAGCCTTGCCTTGTCCACCTAACTTCTTAGCTATCCCTTTCAAACCAGCATCTTTCAATAATTGCGGGTTCGTTTTCTCAATTATACCAACAGAATCTTTAATCCCCTCTTTAGGCGAAAAGTCATAGGCCATCGCTTCTTTCTTGTAACCAAAATATTTGGGTTTATCCATTAGCGAGTTCTGGTATGAATAAAAAGCCCTTCTCTTTCTTGACCACCCCATAAAAAACATGAGTGAAAATAAAAGAGAAATCTCCATCATCGTGTCACTTTTGAAGGCAACAAAAAGAAACCCTAACCCTAAAAGCAAGGGTAAAGTATTGGCAAAGAATGACTTGAACTTTGTGCCCATTCTACGTTGGTCTTTTCCTAGACCTAGATTCTGGTCATCGAACTTTTGTGTATCGACCCCTCTAAAAAGAACTCCTTGATCGCTCATAAACCCCTCCTTGGGTTACAAAATTGCTATTGCAGCCAAATAATCATCCGTAGGCACTACTGAATTAACGATAATGTCCTCAAGCATAGAGGCCGCATCTTCATACCCCTTCTCTTGAGCGAACTCTCTAACATCACTGCTCTCCACAATTTTGGATATCGTGGCCGAGGGAACAAACAAAGACAGTTTCTCTAGTGCTTTATCTAAGCCTATCTTAGTAACAATTTTCTTTTTGAAGGTTGTGTCAACTGTACTAGAGGTCGTTGACCACAGCATCGTCGGCGGCATAAAATTTGATAAAGGCTGAGCAATAACCTGTTCTTTGGTTTTAATTCTTGCAACGAACTTAGATATATTATCCTGCGTTCCTTTGATGATGGCGTTTTGTACCTCATCATTAACCTTCAACCTTTCCTTGAAAGGGTTTTTAGTTAACGTATCGTTCTCATCACTATCAGATTCGCCACTTGTAATGAAGATTGTGCTGCAAAGAGATAGCAGGTCATCACTTGGGTCTGTTATACGCTGAGAAAACTTCCTGATCCCCCAACCTTCTTTACGGTTCTTACGCTCCATGTCACACAACATTGAATCAAATTGCTCCATAAACATATGAGCTTCCTCAACGTTGAACACACTGGGTATAGCGTAATTTGAGTCACTCATTTTTTGCAGAGTCGTTCTGAACACTGGATGGATGTCTTGGAATAGGCCAGGATCCGTTTCAATACTGACGGTTCTGACTTGATAAACAGCAAAGCACATTGAGGTAAAGAGCGCCTTCCTTCGCTTGTCCTCTCCGACTACAGACTTAAGATCTATTGAAATGATTCTGGCGTTGTCAAAATTCAAGACTGTCGGGTGGTTAAAGCAAGGGAACTCAACCACGGCATCTTCTAATCGGCTATTGAAGTAATCGTAATATGACACGCCATTCTCAAGCTTTTGCCCTTTATACTTGTTGGTAAGCCCCTCATTATTGGCAAACAACATGCCGTAGTCTTCCAACACTGGAACCGCATATCGGCGACAAAATCTTACGGCTGAAAGCGCTTTACCTTTGCTCTTTTCCATCAAGTCTTCTGACAATTCGAAATAGCTTTTAGAATCATCAAATTCAACACCCCATTTCTTAAACTGCATTTTAAGGTTGTTTGGGCAACGAGCTTGATCGTACATTTTAGGCTCGTTCTTAGGGTGGTAATAAACGTATAACTCTTTCACCAACCTTGTGATCATAGGCAGCATTTCGGCGTTGTTTAACCCGCCATGCTCGTTTATCCCACAAACCATAATGGCAATAAATTTTGCAATAACTGAAGTCTGCTCATCTGTGGGAGAATATTTACCTAGCACGAGGTCATGAATGTTATAGGCACTTTTAACATCCGTCGTCATTGCGTGGGAGGAAATAAGATGTTTTTTCTTCTCTGGAAGCATCATTTGCAGGGTGTCATTTCCCCCGAACGACGTTCTACCAACATCCGCAGTAACAATGACAGGCAATATCCCTGAAAAACGTCTGTCAGCCTTTGGTTTTGCTATTAAAGCATAGTTCAATAGCGTTAATAGTGTCGATTTACCCGTACCCGACTCACCAGGGAAGAAGGCGTTGTAATTGATGTTTTTAGATGACTGCTCTTCGTATGAGAAAAATGTTCCGTTATCCGTAACAAATTGAAGATAACCATTGTTATATGGCCTCGCCTGCATGAATAACGGCGATTGGTACAAGAACGAGCCTAAGTTTTCAAGAACCCTAACTTGGGTTGTACGAGAGTTACTCGCTGGAACTGTATCCATTAAACCCTGTAACTTATCAACTTCCACTGACTTTGTGACAACACCGCCCCATGCTATGAGACGATTATCCACTGTGGTTTTATCACTTAACAGGCCATCTACAGTGTCCGAAAAAATCGTTATCGACATTGACATCCAAATGCTCAGCCTTTGACGCTCTTTATGCAGTTCTTCCAACTTACCTTGAGATTTTTTGATACGCTTGTTTTCGGACAATGGCAATACGCCAGAAATCATCGCGTAAGCTTTCTTCTTCTTGTACTGTGATGACTCAAAAGGCTCACTCTCAGCTCGCTGAGAAACAACGTAAGATATATCTCTAGGCAAGCTGTTTGATAGAGATTCATAACTTTTCATTTTATCGCCATTTCTTTGAGGGAAGGCAACACTTAATGTTGTGAAGAAACGACTCCCTATCCTGCCCACATTTGCGGGTAATGATTTTGTTGCTGTATCCTCTTCAGAATACCCTTCGGAAATGACCTGATCATACAATGGAGGTAGCACCAAAGACTCTTCTTCATCTTTAGTCTCGCCATTTTTTTCTGATATTACGATCCCATCAAAATTTGGCTTCCAGTTATCAGGGACTGTTTTTCCATAAAGAGCTTCTTTATAATAAAAAAGGTGCTTTTCTGCTCGCACTTGCTCCATAAGGAAACCAGCTGAGTTCGGACTTTTAAACTGATCGTTTACATCTTTGACGAAAACATCATGCAATGACTTCAACTCCTTCTCAACCGGAGTCATTAACAGTGTTTGCTGAGTTGACGATGACGAAAAGTGTTCATTTAGCACCGTATTTAAAACAGCGTCAGCATTCCCCTTTCCAGCATTACCGGACAACTTTACTTCTGGGGTGGTTGTTACAACCAAAAACTGTTCTTTCCATACGCCTTTTGTTGCCAAAAAGTCAATATAGCCATCATGCATGAAATCAGCTGTCAGCCCCGTGGCCTTTAGCTCATCAAGAGAAGGCTTCATCACCTCTCTTAGCTTTCTTTTTGTTAGTTCTGGGTTCGAAACATCAACTATTTGGAATCCGTAACCGACTTGCGTAAAATACGCTTGCAGCTTTTCTTCCAAGCGCTTTGATATCGTCATTTTTGACTTATCATTTACCAAGCTACGAAACCCTTTGAGCCTAAACATGGTAATAAAAGAACCATCAAACGTCTTGAAAGTATAATTATCTACAGGCGCGGCTATCTCATAGTAATCTTCTATACTATTTTTGCGCTTTTTTCTGATCCTTTCTCGAACAACATCAATCGAAAACAATAACTTTAATAAAAAATCACTTTTCACTGTGAACCACCTTTAATCCTTTAACAAAGTAAACTTAGCACCTTTGCAAAAAAAAATGCCGGCACCAGCCGACATTTTTATTAGTAGTTTTTTTGCCTTACCGCCTCATTTTCGGCGTCGGACGCTCTCGCTTAGCTTCAGGCTCATCCATTTCTTGCGCTTGCTTGTTCTCTATCGCATTGTTAGGAACATCCGGAGTATCACTATTCAGCCCTAAGACCTCACTATTGTTAGCTTTAACTGAGTCAGGTAGGTTTTCCACAAACTTATTTTGAGCGTCAGGCAAAACATCTGATTTTGACATTTCAAACTCGACAGCGGCTTTGACAACATCTGGGTTTTCAGATTGCAGCTTCTCAATATCATCTGGTGACATAACACGAAGATCAACAGTTGGTTTCTCTGTCTTATCCGCTTTAGGAATGTCATATTCCTGACTTGGCTCATCACTAGAAGGTGGCAACGAAAAGTCATCCATCGCTAGACCCTTTACACCTTCAATCACCGGCTTTTGCTCCTCACTTTGAGGTGCTTCACTTTGAGGTGCTTCACTTTGAGGCGCTTCACGCTTTTTGGATTTCTCATTTCTCTCTTTGATATCAGTTAGTGTGGCCAGTGCACTTTCACCCGCCAACTCAATAACAGCACGATTACTTAAGGATGCTAGAGCCGCGTAACGCTGCTTTGAAACCCTTTCGCCAGAAGCCATCTTGCTTATGTCATTGGATACAGACTCTTTTATCTTCTCCACAGTTGCTTTGCTGGCGTCACTAATATTTACCTTTTTCTCATGTCCATCTGGAAGACTTGCCATGGAGCTAAGGACAGCAACACCTTTAATTTGCTTACCTGACATGTACCCAAAGTCACCATCTGCGTTCTTAGCACCCTTAGCCATCGACATCATGTACTTATCCCCTGAAGACAATTCAGGTTTAGTTTCCATTTGGCCTGGGGTTTGTTCGGCATTTTGCTCTACTTGAGGAGCATTATTCTCATCCTGACGACTATTTTCGTCAGGATTATTGCCGTAATGTTCTGATAAAGCGCTATCTGGACGATCTCCGCTTTGCTCTCCATACATAGGATCGTCCATCAAACTTTCTATAGGTGGCGCTGGTGGTGGCTCTGTTAATGGCTGAGAGTCCTCTGGTGCAAACCCATCCGCTGCATGAGAGTTGCTTTCAATATGAGGCGCATTACCTTGCGGTTCATGACCTTGCGGGTAGTTGTCTTGCGGAGCATTACCTTGTTGGCTGTTATCATTTTGATTTGAGTTGCTGGGCTGATAATTTGCCTTGAAATCATTGTAAGCAGCTAAAAGATCCGGCTTGTCTTTCAAAACGTCCGCAAGCATCGCCGCGTTAATACCGGAAAGCTTTTCAGCTTCTCTCGCGCCAAGCCCTCGTTCTCCGGTGATTTTGTTTACAAGTTTTTCAACGTATTCAACACCTATCTTGACTGTATCTGCATTCCTCTGTGTCAGCTTCATTTCATCGCCATTCTCATCAAGACCTTGAGATGATAGATAAGGCGTCATCGACAAAATTTCATCAAGTTGCTCAACGCTGAATTGTTCAACCGGAACTGAGTTTTCAACCTTTATTCTTTCTGCCGTAATAGGAGTAATACACTCATTGATTTCCGCTTGCGTAGGGGTCTTATTATCCAACGACTGCTCATTTGATAATTCTTCAGGTGCCTCTTCAATGGTGTTCACCATGTCTAGGTACTCAGCCTTGATGTTCTCGAACAGAACTTCATGCTTAGGATGCACCCGCATATCCTCAATGTCATAACCAAGCGCAGTAAGACTTGATATTGTCTCTCTAATGAACTTTTCAGCGTGACGTGGATCTCTAAAGTTTGCTTTCAAATAGGGATGCTTAATGCCTTTTTCCAGCACTTTCGCCGCCATAATGTCATAAACTTCTTTCGGAGAGTTGGCCGAAGGCATGACAACTTTATCCTTGCGATAATGCAAGTGAACCTTTGTTACACGACCATTGTCATCCATCTCAGATAAACTAGATGAGAATAGTGACTCAGAAGGGTATTCGAGTGGTACCGGATCTAATGCATCTGCAAGTTTATTCTCTGCAAAGCTTTTGAGCTTATCAATCACTCGTCTCTCTACTAATATGACACTGGGTTTGTTATTCTCAGGGTCTCCCATTCGAGCAGCATTGATTACCTGTGAAATTCTCTTCCTTGCTTCTACCTCTCGATCCACATCCTTCTGATAATCAGGGGCATAATCCAAATCCGCACGCTCAACAACAGCTACGCTCTGATCCATGCTGTTTTCTGACACCAATTCATTCGCGGGAATTAAAGGCTCACTCTCATCTGGTGTCGGGTCTGTTGGAGCACCATGGTTAGACTCTATAACCACTGGTTGATGAGATATTTCATTTTTATCCGCGATATCAATAACTCTCTCGATGTTCTCTTCAAGAAATTTATCAAGATACCCTTTAACTTTATCATTTATGGCATAGGAGTCTTTATCATTTTGATAATTAAGAAGTAACTTAACCGTACCATCATCCACAAACCCCTCTCTACCAATTGCTGATTCAAGCAGGGTCACAAATTCTTTCTCGGTAATATCTAATCCGAAATCTTCACCTTGTGGGTTGAATCCATTTAGATATAAAGCTCTTGTGGCCAAATCAGCTCTGGCATGAGGGTATTCTGTAAACTCGACAGCTTCATCAGACAACGCCCTGTCAGTTATCAACCGCACCAAATCTGGTTGCGCTTGAATATCTTCTATTGCTCTAAGCTCTATCAGTCTAGCAATGTCATCAGCGTACTTACTTTCGATAAGAGAGCTAAGCATCGCATTTCTAAGTTTTTCGTAATTTTCAATGGCCATTTGAATTCTCTCTTCTATCGGCTTTGCTTTATATTCGGATTATCATTTTGATAAACTGGCAATTCTCTACCGGTTGCAATCTTGTTCACCACTTCTGGTATCGCATTGGAGAGTTCCTCCGTTCTTTTATCAACGGGTTCACCTATCACCGATCTAAAGCCGCCTTGCTCTGATAGCTTAATAATATCACCTACGAGAGCCTTTAGCTCTGCATTATCATTTTGAATTGTTGGATCTGGTAGCGGTCTAGCTAAATACGCCTCGCTTATCACATGCACCATCTCCACAATATTTGGCGTATCTTTACCGCTAAAGGATTCATGCTTTCTTGCTGTTAAAATAGCATTTACCATTTTTTCATCGAACCGGTTATTAAGCCCATCGACTATGTACCTAACCCCAGCACGCTCCATTAAGCCACCTTCCGATGGCGTCTTCAAAACATCTAGAGGGCGAATCTGGTAGCCTAGCTTTTGAACATACTCACGTTTAAAATCTTCAACAGTAAGGCCTGAAGGTTTACTTTTTGTCTTTGCGCCCACTTTGGGAGCTGGTTTAGCATAAACGTTCATATATGTATCTGGGTAATTCACTTTAAGGTGCAATTGTTCCATTGCAACTTTCACATACATTGCAGCATGTGACTTTGGCATCGTATAACTATCTTTCTTACGCTCAAGATCGGAAAATATAGCGTTCGCTTCTTGTTGACTTAGGCCACCTGAAACAGCCCCTTTGATAAACTTATCTTTAAGCTCATCTATTACGTTAAAGCGTTTTTTCTTAAACGCAGACCGCAATGTATCACCCTCAGTAAAAGTGAATCCGGCGATATCCATACAAATATCTGTAATCTGCTCGTCAAAAAGGATAACACCATGCGTTTGGGATAGATGTGGCACCAACCTTTCTGACACAACACTTAACCCGTTCGTCTTGTTATGCAGGTATTTCTCTAAGTCACTCGTAGAGTTGTCTCTAGTGCGCTTAGGAGCCTTTGCAAGAGTAATGCATGCCATAACATCAAAAAAGTCTTTTGGTTGCACAGCGTTGACAACAGAACGCGTAGCGTCACCGCTCAGTTGATATATCCCATTTAGTGCATCTCTTTGTATTGCCTTGTACAACATCGGGTCATTAAGGTTTTCCCTCAGGTCAATGTTGTGCATTTCCAATAATTGCTTTCTTGCAATCTCCAGCTCATTGCCGGCCTCTGAAGAAAGAGTGGCGTCATACTTTATTTGCCCCATTAACTTAGCGCCGTTGATATTAAGCTCACTTCTCATCAACTGTTTGCCAGGGATCTCAATTGTTGCCATCGTTTTTGAAAACGGGGCTGTTGTTGAGAAAAGCACACCACCATTATGCATGTTGCTCGTAACATAGGTGTTTTGAAACCTTCTTGCCACGGATATCATTTGATGCATAATTTCATTATGTCGATATGCTTTTTGAATGGCAGGCTGCTGTAGAAGCTCATCAAAGGACATGTATTTGGGCACCTTTCCTTTAAATGGCTTAAACGCCTTTTCAAAGTCATCCAAAGCCTCAACGAAATGTTCATTAGATTTTACGCCAACATTCTCGGAAAGCGCATCCAACGCCAACTTCATCAGCGGCATGGCAGACTTAATCGTATCAAACGTCTTAATGCCAACAGTGTTTTCTCGGCCAAATCGCTCTTGCAGTACCTCGGTAAAAAGCTTCCTGTTATCGACATCTATATCAACATCAGGCATCTCTTTTCGATTTTTATCCATGAATCTGCTGAAAGAAAGCTCATGCTCCATTGGATCTAATCTTTTATTGGCATCTATCATCAAAAATATAGCCAATGAACCAGCAGCAGAACCACGAGGTCTTAGTGATAACCCCTTTTCTCTACCCAAGTCGAAGATAGCCTTGGTATTTTGAATATAAACTTCTGCACCATCAATCTCTCTGAATGCATCAAACTCTTCGTCCAGCCTAGCGTAATAGGTCTTTTTCAAATCTTCATCAGCATTAATTTCAGATAAGTACTCATCTAGATTTTTTTGCATTTGTTGTTTGAAATCACCACCTTGTTCAAAAAGAGGTTCTACCTTGTTAGTGCTTGCCAATATACCCAAGTCTGGCGATTCGGTAAATTTCTCCTGCGGCAGCAAGGCATCTGTACTCGAAATTTCCTTTAGGGATAAATTGTAATCATTCCAGAGCTTGATTTTATCATCGCTCAGGTAAGTCATTTCACTAATAACGTCCATAGCCATATCGTCTTTTTCGCCCACTCGCTTCAACTGAGAGCGGTAGCGATGAATGGCAGCTAAAGACATGTACATAACAGGGTTGAAAACGGCTGCACTCGTTTTGATAAAATTAACTTTGCCTTTCTGGGATAGCTTTTCTATTTCATCAAACACACTTATCTGACCAGGCATTGATGATGGCGTTAGCGCTACGGTATAATCTGAAGTATTCTGCTTCAGTAGCCGCTCAGAAACACCACTCCCATTTCTATGCAGAACAGAACCTGAAAAACCATCAAGAACAGTAACCTTACCAGCGGGAAAATTACTTATTTTGCTTATATCAGTCAAACCGCACTGGCTCATTTTCTCGTCTTGAGCTACGCCATTCAAAACATCATTGATAGCATCAAAGCCCTCGGCATCGTTCGCCAGCAGCACTAAGTCGCCTTGATAGGCACCTTCGTAACCAACGCGCACTGTCAAACCAGCGATTCCCTTTACGCCTTGCTTTTTACATTCAGCAAGAAACTCTGGGATCCCCGTGAGGGTGTTCATGTCAGTAAGCGCGGCTGTCTTTTCTGGTTGTTTGAGTGCGTGACTTACGATGTCTTTTAGGTGCAAAGACCCAAAACCCAACGAGTAATGGGAGCGGTTAATTAATGAAAGCATTCTGTCATCCTTGAGCTTGTTTCTATAATTTTATCACACAGGACTGCGCGTATTACTTACGCTTTTTCATTTCATTGCCTATTTTGCCTTTATTATCAAAATAAACTGCACCGCATTTTTCATCTTCACACTTCCAAAGCTTGAAACTTTTGTTTGGGATCGTTTGTAAGTAAACTTTTGATTTTTTGCATTTAGGACAAGGCGCTGACTTGCCGGATTTACTCATTGGCTTTTTACCACCACCCTCCCCTGGCGCACCCAACAATCCGCCAGGCTTACCTTCGTTATCAAAACGCGCTGTATCACAAACTCCACAAGTCCATATTTTAAAGGGTTTTGACCCCTTCTTCTTAGGCGTTACTGTCTTCAAAAAGCGGTTACCTTTACACGGTGAATCACAAGGCACTGACTTCCCACCGATAGACTTACCCAACCTAAATTTACCTTCATCAAGCTCTTTGAAGAAACGGCGCAATAAATCATACTGTCCCTTCATAAATGTATCAAAGTAAGACGGTTCTTTTTCTATCCTTAAGAAAGCGTCCTCCCAATAGGCTGACACCTCAGGCCTCAAAAAGTAAGGAGGGGCAATTTTGATTACTTCCATCAATTTTGCTGTTGGGAATATCCTCTCAATCGCTTTCTTCCCTTCGCCATCTTTTTTCTTATTGTAATAACCTTTCGTCTCAAGTTCAGTTACGTGGGATTCACGCGTAGCTGATGTGCCGATTTCCACTTTTTTCAATCTTTTCATCAACTCTGTGTTTTTAATAAAGCGCTGAGGCTTCTTAAGTATATCCAGAAGCTCTGACTCACTGTATCTTTTTGGCACCTTGGTCGTGCTCACTTCTAGCTCAGAATTAACAACAGAGACTACTTGGCCTTTCTTCAGCGGCGGCAACAATCCGCCTTGATCCTCGCTGGCCTCTTCCTTTTCTGGTCGATCAAATATCTTCCAACCCAATCGTAAAGGAGTGGTTCCCGAGCTATTAAACACAATGTTTTTCGCTACCTGTGTTTTTATTTGCGTACTAGAGTATTCGTAATCAGGAAGAAACTGCATTAACAAACGTTTTGCAGCCTCCTCATACACTATAAATTCTGACGCTGACAAATCACCCATATTCGGCGCGACTTCCGCTGTTGGAATAATTGCGTGGTGAGCTTCTGTGTCGGCAATACCCTTTTTCCATATACTGCTTTTACGTGTTAAGTCTAATGCACCAAAAACCTTTTCATACAGAGCTTTTTTGTTATCGTCTAACTGAGTCGCATTTCTTAAGTTAGTCTTGATTGCTTCAATATAAGCTGGCATTTTGGCGTGCATTTTTTCGTCCAGCTCAACAACGTCAACCCTTGGATAAGTTAAAAGTCCTCGCTCTCCATACAATGACTGCATAGACTTGCCGGCCACATCAAGCTTCATCTTAAATTTCCGAGACAAATGACTTGTTAATCCTGTTCTATCGTACCCCTTGGGAGGCTTGCTTTTCTTCCTCCCTGCTTCATATTCAACAACCTGCCCTTTCCCTATCTGTTTAACCGCAGCCGCAATTTTCATTGCAGACTGCTTGTTTATCAAATAACCAGTGTCAGGATCTTTAACTTGCTCGGGTATAATTAGTCGGCCTTTATAATTGCCTTCAGGGGACGAAAATGTTGCTGGAATGTTGTAGTAGTCTTGAGGTTTGAACCCTAATATTTCATTTTCCCGCAGGTACAGAATGTAACTTATCGCAAAGATAACCCGTCCTGAGTTAATGGGGGTGCCTGGTGCGATCTTATCTTGATTTGCAACCGTTAAGGCCATGGTGATGTTCATGCCAAACATCCAATCGCAAAACAATCTAGCTAAACCAGCTTGAAAACGTGCCCTGAAAGATTCTGCCGAGACTTTTTTGTCATAAGCTTCTTTCATTGCTTTTTCATTTATCTCAGAATAAAGCATTCTTGTTTTGTTCGGATGGTCTTCTACTTTCAGAAGCCTTAAAACCTCCCAACCAAGAAGCTCACCTTCTTTATCATTATCCGTTGCGATAACAATTTCATCCGTACCCACTTTTACCAGTGCCATTTCGATGGCAGCCAAAAGTCGCTTTGACTTGGCGTTGTCTTGAACTTCAAAAACAAACTCATCAGGCTTCGGGAGAACCGGAAGTGCTTCAAGCGACCACCCCTTTGCTTGCAGGAGTGACGAATAGTGCTGAGGGGGTTTCAGACCAATGATATGACCACTTTCATTAACAACAGCAATGCCACCCTCTTCGTTATAGAAGACACCAGGGCGACCCTGCACATCAATACTCTTATTTAAATTGAATATCTTTTTGAAAATGTCCGCCTGTGTCGCTTTTTCACACAGAATAACTTCACTGAATTTACGCATAACATCCTTGTTATCAAAATGAATTTACTTCATCTTAGATTTCACTAGCCTGTCCAAAGCGTTGTTTAGGTCAGCCCTTGACTCAAAACCTTTCGCTTTCGTAGTAACTTTTACAAATTTGTCATTAAATATACCACGGTAAACTAGGTAAGTCACCAATGATATAACGGCATCGTAATCATCATTAACCCAACTCATGTCTGCTGGTACACCTAAACCCCTTATAGGGTCACCTAATACTTCTGAGCCTACAATGGGAGTGTATAAGAAATGGTACTTCGAAGCCATGAGTAAATCACCTTGCTCTAAAGCCAATTCACCAACCGAAGTGCCAGACATCTTTGCCTCTAGGTGCGTTATCATTTTGATTTCAGAATCGCTTTTGCTAACCCCAGCCTTCATTATGATAATCTTTCTCAGTATTTCATGCGTAGGGAGTTCTGACGCATCTATGCTCGTCACAGAAGAGCTTGCGTGAAGAATGGCCAGATTCATATAAGAACTTAATGAGCGTATATCATCACTCGATAAAGGTTCGCTTCCCTCTTTAGGCTCTGGAAGCCTTTTATCTTCATCCAAAGAGGTTGAGTTGGTTATTGCGTTAAACAATAAAATTTTTCCTTCTAGCGCGGCTAGGTAATTGTAGAGGTCTTTGCGGTGATATGGTGACAACTCATCCACATCAACTAGTTCTCTTGAAAATACGCCACTGATGCGAACTATTCTTTGATTTATATCTTTTTGCATAATTAAACTACTCCTTTGCACCAAGCCTGCTAATAAAAGCGTCGATGTTATTTCGAATTGCACCAGCTTCAATAATGTTAAACACTTCTGAAGACCACCAGCTTATTTCACTTTGAAATGCCTCTTTATCTGGCACCCATCTCAAGTCACCATACAGACGATCTCTCAGCTTATATTTTTCAGGGGGCATTAAGTTTAGGAACCCAATGGTCGCCTCTACGTACTGAATTCCTTTCCCGTAATATGTCCCCGCCTTTTTGTGGCGCTGCTCTATAAGCTTTTGAATAACTGAAAGGCTGTTTTTAAGCTCTTTCTCTTCTATTGAAACTTTCGTTCTTGAAACTATGAATTCAACAGACCAGTATATCCTAAGGAAAACACTAAGCTCTTGCTGTGTCAGTGTTGGCAGGAAAATAATATTTCCTTTTGACATGCTCGGCACCCGATCCAAGTTTTGGACATAATGACAAAGTGAGCATGCGTTATACCATGCACCATCATCGCACAGTGGGAAAAACTCCAACCCACTATTTGGTGTGCCGCATACATCGCAAGTATCCTTCCTATTTGTTTTTAGGAATTCAATTTCTTCTTCATCTGGCACTTTTGAATAAACAGAAAGACCTATATTTAGTTTTACTGACATACCCTTACCCCGTAGAAACAGCTGGTGGATTGGAATCCCTAAGATCATTAACCAACGATATTAAGTTAGGTGAAATCATCAAGAATGAGGATGCCACAATGATGACTAGTGACTTCCCAGTGGTTATACGCATATTTTTAGCCCCTAGCATGTTAAGCATAAAGTACGTGCCACCCACTAAGAAAAATATAAACGAAACCAACTGTAATGAGCCAAAGAATAAACGCAAGGTGCTGTCATCAACGGCTTCCACATCGACACTGCCAGCGATATCGGTTTTCAATGCCGCCAAACAAGCATCACCGCCATTTCCTGTCATTTCAGCCCAAGGATCGTCAATCTGAAGCACTAAGCATACAGTACTGTCATCTTTAGCAATTAAATCACCGAATAATGTCATTAGTGTAAAAGGCTGGAAGAAAAGAACCATCCCAAACAGCATCCCCATCATGTATCTGAATAAGGTTACTGGCTTGTAATCCATTTGCTGAAGCTTCCCGTGATTCTCCTTCTCTGTCACAGATAATGAAAAGTTGATACTTAGCCATAGGATGAGCACTAAGCCGGCAACTACTCCAAGCACTCTAGCCAAATCAAACAAAGCTGAAATAAAGCTAATTTGATACTCAGTTTGAGATGACGTGCTCTCTGTCGCTAAAGCGTGGCCACTCAATAGGAGAACGGCCATCAAAGAGAGTTTCAAGAAACGCATTACTGATCACCCTTTAGCACACCTATTTCAGTAGTCACAACATAAGGTATTTTCTCGTTACCACCTGTTGGCTCAACGTTTATAATCCTCCCCATCCCAGGCACTTGCTGTCCAACAGCATAACCAACAGGCGTTGCATTCTTTGACGCTCTAGGCGATACATACACTTTGTATTTAGGCTTTGCTTTTGTGCCTATGTCGAAAACGCCCTTTAGAACATAGGGTAAAGTGTTCGCTTCTTTGGGGTCGTTACTACTTGAGTTGCCATATTTGAAATGGCTTCCACTTTTGACACCATCTTTAGTTTCAACTTCAATATACGCCCAATTTTCACCGTCGCTATCTTTGTAGCCTTTCTTTAATATCTGAGACGAAGTTGGGTTCGTTGGTTGCTGTTCAGCACCAACCTCTACAGCTGCTAAACGTCGGCTCATAAAGTCAGAGTCACTTTCCAACACACCGATCAAGTTCATTGCCGTCTGCAACTTACTTTCATTTCGAGTTTCAGAATCTTTAAGCCTGCTAACTTCACCAATTAACTCATCTAGCTTCACGGTATTATCTCGCTCAGAGAACTCTTGACGAACAGTTTTGATAACCTTCGCGTAAACCTCCTCTGACACTTTCATCTGAGCTTCTTTAACGTCATCAACGAATTGAGTAAGTAAAGTGATTGATTGTGAAGACAAAGCCTCAAGTTCCGCCTTATCGACCCCCTGCTTCTGTGAAAGAGTGTTCATTTTTTCACGCAAGGTTTCAATTTCACCATTGTACTTATTCAGCATGGCTGAAACATTCGCAGCGACCTCACTCACCTGTGCGTCAAGGTCTGTCTTAGTAGCCTGCACATCAGCCTTAGCCTTAAGCTTCTTTTCAAAATCATCAAGCACCGAAGCCATCTTCTTATCAAGCGCTTCGCTATCAATATAAGAATGCTTATCCATGAATTTATCGCCAAAAGCATAAAAAGCGCCTAACCCACCACCTAGCGAAATTAAAGATGAGGCCATGATCGAGATAACTAGCCCTTTGACACCAAAGGTTTTTGCTTTGGGTTTAACCTCTTCATCACCACTCTCTTTAGCCGGTTCTTCTTCTTTACCATCAGGTTTTGAAGGCTCTTGTTTTCCGCCATCCGTTTCAGCTTTAGGTTCACCTTCCACTTGTTCTTCTGTTAAGGCTGTATCATCAGGATCATTAGAAATAGGGGTTTCATCCGTGCTGAATATACTTCCAACTCCACCCGTGAGCATGTCTTCAACATCCTCTACCTCAGTGTGAGGCTTAAAAGATTTGTTAGGTTTCTCAGGGAAATCTTCGCTGTCATCTGTTATATCAATAACATCGTCATCTTGGGAATCAACAGCATCGTCTTTCATGAAATCGTCATCAATATCTGGTTCAATATTGGTAACTTCGTCATCTTCAAAGTCGCCAAGATCCGTATTTTCATCGTCAAATTCAGGTTCGATGACAGCACTATCTTCTTCTGGATCTTCATCCAATGAACTGTCGTTTTCAAAGTCCATGTTTAATGGATCTTCTTTCCCAAAATCTGATAAGGGATCTATGTCATCAGCGGCTTCTTTATTAGAATCGCTTTCTTTATGAGTAGGCTTAGGCTCTTCTTCCCCGCCCTCACCTTTAACCTGACCGATTAAATCATCAACATCAATAGAATCATCTTCTACAAGCCCATCTTCGCCATCAAGAATATCAAGGTCATCTTTGCCTTCATCAGCTTCACTATGTGCTGGGGCTGACTCAGAGTTCATAATATCATCAAGCACATCGTCTTGAGCATCATTTGACTTTGGCTCAGGTTCTTCCTTTTGGGTTTCATAAGGTTCATCTTCACTAAAATCGATACCTAGATCAGCCAGAACGTCTAAAGAGTCTTCGCCATCAGACTCTTCCGGCTCTTTGCCTTTTTCCGCTGATGGTTCACTTTCATTCAGCAAATCACCCAAAACATCGATGTCCATTCCAGACTCGACATTACTTGATGTATCATTTTGAATTGAACTGTCAGAATCATTATCATTTTGACTTTTCGTATTGGTGTCGGCATCCACTGCGTCAATTGCCTTACCTAAAATATCATCCATCTCTTTATCAGACATCCTTGTTTCCTCTTAATCCTTTTACAACCGCTATAGCGTGAGCATATCTTAGCGGTTATTTATCGATAATCCACAAACTCAATAAAAGAGAGCCACCAAAAGATAGCTCAACCTCTCCTTATCTAACATCAGTGAAAACTGCTGGTAACTCATCATTGTCAACCGGTGACATAAATATGATCATTAAATCAGTTGCACCTTTTTCAATGGTTGGTCGGCGATAAAAATTTTGCTTAGCGATATCTGCTATTTCATCTGTCGCCACACTGAGGTTTTCTTTTGTATTTGCAAGCGTATTTTGCCCTAATAAGCTTTGAGTTGCTTGTTCGGTTATACCAGCCTGCGTCTCCAACGCTCTCTCTTCTGCGCTATCTAAGTAACTAGCACCTAAAGCCTGAAAAGCTGCGGCAGTTAACAAACCGCCATAGCGTTGGAATGTGTGATAGTCAACATTATCCGCTTCCACAAACTCACCTAAGTCTTCAAATGTCATAGAAACAGCATCAATAGTGTAAGTTTTTCTATCTCTAATTAACTTAGTGAATACGTATTTAAACTTGTCTCGGGGCATAACCGGATCGTTGATGTAGGGCACTACGATAGTACCTCTTACCTTAGACCCATCTAACTCTCCACCTACGATTTCCCCCCAAACGGTTGTCGTATAGTCAGAGTTTACAGGTGTTTCAACATACACATGCATCGTGGTGCCTTCAGGAATCTCTATCATCCCGTTATCACCACCATCACCCTCAACGTCCGTTAGATCAACTGGCAATACCGCTGCTGAACTTGAGTTATCCGCATAAGCTGGTCGCGCCACTGAACCAGATTTAGGATAAGTAATTTCGGCAACTGAAATAGTCCCTGCGCCAATTTCATTGGTAACCACAGCATTGTACTCATTCAAGGAAGATTTTTGCAAGGTAAGCAACCTCGCTATCTCTATCGTATCTGCTGCATCGACATTAAGGTCAAGGTACTTCTCGCAATGTCTACCTTCCGATGTCATATTGTCTCTGTCGCAATTCTGCTCATCAAAGCCGAAAGCATTATAACCATCTGGAGATTTTCCTGTTTCATCTACACCCAAATGACTTAAACCATCACTTCCTAGTACAAAGGGGATCTCTTCTGGAGCACAGTTGTTTCCGTCCTTATCAACCCCTAGTAAATTACATCCAGTTTCTACACTAAAGCCTTCAGCATCCAACCTTAGCTGATCGATATCTTTAATGTCAGTTATCCGTGGAATGTCCTCTGGGTCACAAAGCGTCCCATCCTCTTTTCTTCCGTCAAGACCGCAACCGGTTTCAGCCAATCCAGTTTCTGGATCTATGCCGAATTGATTATAACCAGTCTGCGGGTCAACTACACTGGTAATGTCTTTTACATCACAAAGGGTGCCATCTGACTTCCTGCCTTCCAGATTACATCCGTACTGATTGAAACCATCAATCAGCCCGAATTGGTCTTTGCCACCTTCATCCAATATCTTAACTGCGAATTTAGGGTGGCATGAATTGCCAAACTTATCTTTGTTGTCAATATTACAACCCGTTTCAGGATTAAATCCTTCTTCGCCAAAACCTAGTTGGTCAACACCATCAACAATAATTCTTGGCGCATTTTCAAGAGAGCACAGGTCGCCATTTCTACCAAAACCGTTAATGTCGCAATCCTGAGAGTTATACCCATCCGCAAAAACACCAAATTGATCTGCTCCCTTAGCGTCATACAAGCGAGGGATATTTTCAGGGGCACATCTCTCACTCTGGCGATTTACACCTTGGACTGAGCATCCATTTGCCGCGAAACCATCCCTTGTAATGCCTAGTTGGCTAAGGCCATCATCTCCAAATATCATAGGGATGTCTTCTAGTGGGCAAAGCTCCCCTTGACGGTTAAGTCCCATAAGATTACAGTTTTTAGCGTTAAATCCGTCTACACCAATCCCGAATTGATCAAAACCATCATCACCAATCAATCTAGGGATCTCGTCAAGTGGACAAATGCTTCCGTCAGGTCTTAATCCATCAATAGAACATAGTGTGTTGGTGAAGCCTTCAGGAGAAAGCCCCAATTGGTCTACGCCGTCCGCTCCAAATATTCTAGGAATGTTTTCAAGGGCGCATAGTGTGCCATCTTCTTTCTTTCCATCTAATCCACATCCGAACTCATTACGATTATTGCGTCGTAGCCCGAACTGGTCTGTACCATCATCTTTGAACAATCGAGTGATTTCATCAAGAGGGCATATTGACCCGTCTTCTCTAAGTCCATTAACGTCGCATCTGAAAGCGTTTCTGCCATCGATAAGTTTAAAACGATCTTCGCCATCACGATTTCGATTGTTATTATCATAACCATCAACGCCGAATGTAGATATTTTCTCCCATGACTCACACTCAGAATCGTCTTCCTTCATGCCTGTAATATCACAGCCGAAAACATTCCTTCCATCAGGAGTCAACCCTGAAACGGTTAGTCCCGACTCGTCAACTCCGCGCTGATCAAAACCGTCACCGCCGAAAATCCGTGTGATTTTATCTTCGTCGCATCTATTCCCAGAGCGATCAAGACCGTCCAAGTCACAGCCCCAAATATTGCGATTTTCTTTCGTAAGGCCGAACTGATCTAGTCCAGTTTCAGGATCGAAAATCCTTGGTACATCTTCTAACTCACATATTGAACCATCGGCTCTTAAGCCATCAATCCCACACCCTTTTGCATTGCGGAAATTTTTATCTAGACCTAACTCAGCTATTTTTTTAGCCGTAAGATACTCAAGCACGTCTGGATTAGCAATGTTATCAATGCCTGAGGCAATAGCTCTCATGACATCTAATTCATTTGCTAGAACGCGGCCATCCATGATTTTAGCATCGGCATCTACTAAACGAGTTATTTCTTCCTCTAAACACTTAGAGCCATCAGTACGGAAGCCTTCCAAGTTACAACCGAAAACATTTCTTCCTGCTCTATCCAGATTAAATTGGTCTCGCCCTGTTTCTGGATCAAATATACGCGTGATATCTTCCAAGTCACATAGCGAACCATCAGCTCTTAGTCCGTCAAGGCCACAGCCATTCTCGTTTCTGAAATCTTCGTCTAAACCTAATTCAGCAAACTCTTTTGCTGACATATTGGCAAGCACGCCCATGTTCTTAATGTTTCCAGACAACCCAGACAAAGCTCTTCGCACATCTTCATCTAAATTAAGCGCTTTACCAAATTGGTCATTATTGTCTGCATCAAAAATCTTTGTGATTTGATCTGGAGGGCAAATGCTTCCATCCAGTCTTTTGCCATCAAGTCCGCATCCAAAAGCGTTGACGCCGGCACGATTTACACCGAATTGATCTAATCCAGTCGCAGGGTCGTAAACGCGTGGGATATCCGCGAAGTCACACATCGAACCGTCAACTTTGAGACCATCAAGCCCACAACCCTCTGAATTTCTCAGATTTTCATCCAATCCTAATTCACGAATCAATTCAGGAGTAAGATGCTCTAATGCTGATGCGTTCTTGAAGTTGCCCTTAGCTTTTGCAATTTTAAGCGCAGCTTGTTGCTGTTTAGACAATGATGTGTCTGCACTTCTTACAAGAGGTGATGAAAACTGATCACTTCCGTCTTTACCAATGATGCGTGTCATATCTTCAGCATCACAACGTGAACCATCAGCGCGGAAGCCATAAAAATCGCACCCCATCGCATTATAGCCAGCGGGTGAAAATCCGAATTGATCTCTTCCAGTCTCAGGGTCAAAGATGCGTGGAATATCCGCTATATCACACACCAAGCCGTTCCTATCAAGGCCATCAATTCCGCAGCCAGCCGCATTGAATAGATCACCGCCCAAGCCGAGTGAGAGCTTTTTTGAGTCCGTAAGTGCAGCAAGCGCACCTTTATTTTTGATGTTTGTACTTTTTAACTTTGCATTTGACTCCGTTAAGCTTTTAATGCCATCTAGCATAGTGCTGTTATACATTGGGTTGTGAGCAGGCAAGCCTGACACTACTTCACCAAACTGATTTCTGCCAAATGCATCCATTAGCTCAGTGATTTCTTCTGGCTTACATGCGCTGCCATCTGGTTTTTTACCGTTAATATCACAGTTGTAAATATTGAACCCTTCAGGGTCAAAACCGAATTGATCTCTTCCAGTCTCAGGGTCAACTATTTTAGGGATATCTTCGAAATCACATAAGGTGCCATCTCTTCTCAAACCAGTAACGTTGCACCCTGTTTCAAGTGAGTAACCATCATCACCCAAACCTAGTGACTTCTTGGCTTCATCAGATAAATAGGAAGAAAACGCTCTCGCCTTGCTAATAGATTTAGCTATTGGGCTTTCTACTGCACTGACTCCCATCTGATCCATGTTTTTCGAATCATAAATTCGAGTGATTTGATCATCTGGGCACTTTGAACCATCAGGCCTAATCCCTTCGAGATTACAGTTGAAAATGTTGAAACCCTTTGGATTTAGGCCGAACTGATCTCTACCCGTTTCTTTATCGAAAATACGGGTAATATCGTTGAAGCTACAATGTTCACCCTGTCTATTCAGACCATTTATGTCACAGCCAGCCTTGTTGTATTTTCCGTCTATAAAACCTAACGCTTTCATGGCGTCAAGATCAAGATTTGAAGTACTCAAACCGCTTGGATCTTGTCTGTTACTAATAGGTCGGTGAGTTGGAAGATTGTTTCCAAGTGGATTTTTCTTGCCGTCTTTACCTACATTATTTTGGTCAAAACCATTTTTACCGAATATACGAGGCATTTCATCAAGAGAACATGACGTTCCATCTCGCCTTTTACCTTGCAAGTTGCAGCCCTCAAGCGTAAACCCGTCAGGTAACAAGTCAAATTGGTCTAAGCCGGTAACCGGATCAATTATACGTGGGATATCTTTAAGGTCACATACGTTGCCATTTCTATCCAGTCCGTCGATATTACAATTCGCCGCATTGAAACCATCTTTTCCAACCTTAAACTGGTCTAATCCGTCTTTGAATAAACGAGGCGTATCTTTTAATGAGCAACGCTTGCCATCTCTATTGAACCCAGTAATAGAGCATCCATTCGAAGCAAACATGTCTTCATCAAGTCCGAATTGATTTAAGCCGGTCTCAGGATTGATAACTAATGGCATATCTTCGATGCTGCATAGTTGCCCATCTTTTCCATAGCCATCCAACCCACAGCCCTTCTCATTGAAACCATCAGAAAACAGCCCCATTTGATCCTTTTTGGTCACCGGATCAAATACACGCGAGATATCTTCAAGTGAGCAAAGCTCTCCAGAGGCATCAAATCCTGACGCAGAGCAGCCAGAATCATTGAACCCAGAACTAAAGAATCCTAAAGCATTCTTTCCAGTCGTCGGGTTGTAAACATTTGGCATTTCTTCTGCTGAACACATTGAGCCATCTTTTTTGATGCCCGATGCAGAGCAACCAAATTCATTGTAACCGCTACCAAAAATTCCCCTTTGATCTTTTCCGCTTTTACCAATGATTCTAGTAATATCTTTTTCATCACACAGTTCATTCAGGCGGTTGTAGCCTGATATGTGGCATCCTTTCGTGTTGTAGCCCTCGGGGTCTAGCTCGAACTGATCTAAACCAGTAGTAGGATCAAACACTCTCGTTATATCATTGAAGTCGCATGGCTCGCCGCTTCTGTTTAGGCCGTTGATGTCACAATTTTTATCATTATAACCATCTTCGAAAAATCCATATTGGTCTTTTTTGTCTATACCGTAAACCAGTGTTACATCTTCCATTGCGCAAGCTTCGCCCTGGCGGTTATACCCTCTGATATCACAATTAGCTTCGTTAAATCCATCTTTGAAAAAACCAAGCTGATCTTTGCCGCCATCAGTGTAAAGTCTAGTAATGTGCTCATAAGGGCACATCTCGCCGCTCTTATTTCTTCCTTGACGATCACAGCCAAACTTGTTGAATCCTTGAGGATCGAATTCAGATTCCGCCTGACAGCTTTCAACTAAACCACAGACATCAGCAGTGTTTAACCCTGATAAAATATCAATCGGCTCTGGCTGTTCATAACCTTCACAAATGGTGCCATCTTCTCTCTGACCTCCACGGTTACAACCAGTTTTGTTGTACCCTGTAAAGCAACTATAACCTTCGTCGTCATAGCCTGTCTCAATACACGAAGGCTGTTCTTCGTACATTTTCTCAATTTCTTCTCCGGTCATTGAACTTAACCACTCAGAAGAAACAGACTTTGCAACACAGGTATCAATTATCCTGCTGCTGCCTTTTATATTTATACGCGCTTGGGTGTCTTCACAGTAAGCTTCCGCTGCCGCTGGGTCAATTTCGTTAACTCCTTCGCCAGTGTATGCAGTATTCTTATTTTCTACAGAAACGGTCTGCTCTGTTTTATTTTTTTGAAATGAATTATCCCATACTAAATGATAGGCAGCATACATTAAAGCGGCTGAACCAAAAACACCGGCAATCAAACCAATAAGTTTGGTTGGTAATTTCTTTTTCTTGCCGCCTACACTAAAATCCTTTTTATTATTTGACATTACTAGTACACCTTACAGAATATTTAAGTCAATTATCTTATTAAACTTTCTCATTTTGATAATGGGAACATCATTCAAAACAAACAGTCTATTTCGTCCATCTGGTGACACATGAACGTCGTGAGGGCGAGGTGAATAATAGGTATGAGGAGTTAAAATATACATTAACCCATCTTTACGCCAAACCATAAAATCCAAATCTTTAACTTCAGTTGCGTAGGCGTCAAAAACCCGAGATTTATTAAAGCCTTCAGGAGTGATGCCCATCACCATTTTGTTTACGTCTTCAGAGGCATCGTATCTAGGGGGGATTCCGCCTGACGTCCCTTCATTATACCCCGACATTGCCTTGGTTCCCTGGGAGTGATCGCCAAAACCACTAACAAGCATATCAACTGTGAAATAGCTCTCTGCATCAGATATTTTAAACAAAATCGTTAACGGATACTGCTCTCCCTTCAATAGAATTGGCAGGTTCGCTTCTCCTGCTTTTTTCTTGGCTCTGACAGTGATGATGTGAGGCGCTTTTTTCTCAACAGAAAAAACTTCCGTGTTGCTTATATCTGTGAGCAAGTCTGTAGTCCAAGGAGCGCCATCTTGATCGACAAAAACAAGCGTTGATGTATAATTATGCCCAAGCAATATGAGTGGTATTTCATCCTTATCACCAAGGCGCGGTTTAATCTGAAAAATTTGATTCGAAACCGATATACCATCTGGAGCTGAATATAAAAACTTATCTCTCTTTCTCACCGTCTCTTGCACAGCACTCGCCTCTTCCTCAGAAAAAGCGAATATCTCTTTTTGTAGGTCGCCAAGCGCAACTTCACTTAATTTACGTTGAGCAGAATCTTTGTAAACTTTTTTAGGCTCAGGCTCATTATTTCTGCTTCTGCTTTGAGCATCAGCCAGCGATGAGTAAAAAAGTGTACAAAAAACGCTAATTAACAAAATCCTTGTCATTAAAAAAATCCTTTTATGCTGTGGAGCAAACCTATTCTAATCTATTTTAAGAAAAACCTACCGTTACCAGCTCATTTTTTTTGAATATTTTGAGATGGTGAATCTGCTTGCCTTGGCTGCAACTTCTGGTTGTTTCTTATCTTATTAACAACCGAGGGATCATCATTCTTCGGAACAAAGGCATGCCTACCACTCCTTCTCTTTCCGTAGTGAGTCACTTGCGTATCTGTCGAGCTATGCCCCAACACTGCGCTTCTGTCTGTAGGACTCATATCTGACGCTTTTAGATTGGCTGTTAACTGATGTCTGCCCGTATAAAGCCCTATTTTCTTCGTTGCTCTTGGGAAAACAACTTTGTTGACATATCCAAGAAGGTTTGAGCAACCACGATAGTACCGTTCCCAGATGCCCTGCTCTAAAATCGCACTACACATCGCCAGGTGCTGCTTCACAACATCTAGGTCGCTTTCATTAAGTTCCGATATATCCAAACGCCTAAACTCTCCTGTGCCACGCACTTCATCGTTTTTGGCGTTCTTAACAACTAGTTTCACCTTCCCTTCAATTTCGACAATCTCAGCATTTGCCCACTCATTAGGCCTTAACCCTGTCAACATAGAGCTTGTCAACCAAAGTAAAGTAGGCCTTCCCCATAGTGGCTGAGATTTGGTAGGATCAGTGATGAAATCGCAGATTCGGTCATATTCGCTTTGAGAAATACTTTTCTTGCGTAAACTGGTGGAATTTAATCGTTCGCCATGCTCTTTCTTTTCCTTCTTCGTCATCCAACACTTTTGATGCATCAGCTCTTTAAGCTCTTCTGCTTTATCCTTAGTAATCTCACCTCTGCTTTGTTGGCTGTCTACGATGAGTTTTAAGCCAGCACGGATCAACCTCCAGCTACTATTAAGTAGCTCAGGGGCAAGTCTCTCTACTATGAATTTAACAGAGTTCTCAATAGACATGGTGGTGAGGGTTTTCTTCCCATCTACCGATGGGAGCTTTATTGTTTGATTAGCAAATTCGTGGTTCTCAGCCAGCGCTCTTTCATACGCAACCACCATTTTACTTAACGCTTTTGCGTAATATTGCCTTTTGCTCGACTTGTCCATAAATCACACCCTAAAGACCGGCAGCCTGCTTTTCAATTGCAGTTTTAATAATAAATGCGCTTCTATACGCTTTCTGCCTAATGGCCATATCAATAATGAGCGATTCTCGATTGTTTGGAGAGTGAAGAAAATTCACGCCATTCTTTATCATTAACGCAACGAACTTATGGTTATCACTAGGAAGAGCGAGTTCTATCACATTGGTTTCATAAGCATCAGCCCCATCACCAAACTGAATGACTTGATGGATATCCGCCCCTCTATCAATTAGCTTGATCGCGTAATCAACATTCCCACCATATACTTGACTCATACCAGCGGCAATAAAACCACTCAAGCCTTTTTCGGTTCTCATGTCGATAGAAAAATCTTCTCTCTTGGTGAGCACGTTATACAGAATATCAGCCATGGAGTTATAACCTTTCGTTATCATCTTAACCCACAGATCATGTAATGCTTTTGTGGTTATATCACCAGCATTTTCCTCACTTCCTAACTCAATAAAGGCATCAATTACACCTTGCTCATCAAGAAGCTCCGCAGTAGTTAAACTAGGGTTTTTAAAGAACTCATTCTCAGTCATTGGGCTAGGCAATGAATTTTCATAATTACCCACTATTCTGATGAATTTACTGTTACCAAAAGAGGACGCCATAACCAAGGGAGACAACCCCTTGTCAACTTCAGCTCGCGGATCCGCACCTGCTTTCAAAGCAGTCGTCAAAAGAGACTCATAGAATATTTTATCTTTGTGCTGGTTAGTCGATAGCAAGCCTAGTATGGTGACAACATCGCCTTTATCGCTAATTTGTATTGGTGCGTTAATCTTATCTGGGTACCGTTTAAGCAATGCTTTAAAATACTCCAAATGACCTTCTACAATGGCCACTTGAGCATCACTTAAATAAGCATTTTCAAAGGGAAATGAAACAAAACCATCAATAGCGCCACGTTTCAAAAGCTCCGTTGCTACGTCAGCCTTTCCGAATTGCATCAAGTACACGCTGATATGCACTGGAGTACCAGCAATCTCTGAGTACTGGCCTTCAGTACTGATATGATTGATCATGGACTCTACCTGTTCCTCCAATGAAACTTTATCATCTTGAGAAAAAGCAGAGCAAGTAAATAGTATAGCTATTGAAAAACACACGCATTTGAAAAAAGACATGTTCACTCCATGTAAATTAATTAAATCCTTTAGCGGATATTATATCGGAATATTTGACTAAATACCTAGTAAATTAAAAACGTCTTGTTCTAGGCACTTTCGTCAACACATCATCCATTTCAGGGTGATAACGTTTAAAAGCTTCAAGTCCAACAGATATGCCATATTTCTCGCTGTGCTTAACTTTGCCTACAGCCATTATTATACCGCCTTCAACAATGAACTCAGACATTTTATCTACGGCGCGAGTCCCGAATATAGAGAACTTAACTAGATCAAGACCATCTTCCAAATGAAACTCAAGAATTTTCTGCGTAAAATAATCTGATTCAGGATTCATTACCTGCTTTGATATAACGCCTCTTATTACACCAACTGTCATTACAGACTCGCCATCAACATCTTCATCAATATCACTGAGCCTAATTGGACAGCCATCAACCATAGAGCTAGGCGGCTCTCTTTCCACTTTATTAAAGGCGTCAATCGCATCAAGAGGTGACATGGTTAAATACATACCGCAGATGCGCTTTTCTTCATTGACTGTATCTACAAGCGACATTTTAAAACCGTCTTGAAACTTAGCAAGTAAAAACTCTTCTACTTCAACATCTAAAGATGAGATTAATGACCTTATTTTATCATAATGAAATTCGTACTGCGATTTATCATTTTGAATAAACTCTGATTTTGCTTTGGGTTTTTGAAGATTGATGCATACCGCACTCATGAAGCTCTCAAGCATCCCCTTTAGCTTGGTGCCATCATTAGTTTCTGCATCATCGTCCATATCACTGACGTCCAACCAAGATTTAGCTTGTTTAACTGGCATGCTTGTTAACCAGTAAGCAATGATATCTATCATCTCAAGCTCTTTTAAGTTTGCGTGAATGCTTTTTCCATCGACATTGGAGTTATCAATATGGTTCATCAATACAGAATCTTTAAGATTCATAACCAACTCATACACGAAAAGTCTGCCATTAACACCTTGTGCATTCGCTACCGCAGTTGGTATAAACTCATCAAACCCGCCTGTGAGTGCTAGACCGTAAACTGTTCCCTTAGCCACTTTCTTTCCAGACGAGGCATTGAAACGAGAAATAAAATCAACCAACGAGGTAAACTTACTATCTCCTCTAGCAGCCTCTATAGCCCCTCCTGACGACGCAACACCAGCAAGCTTACTCAAGCCATACCTTACGTTGCTTTTGCCTTCTGTGGTAAACATGGCTAAGCTTTTGTTAACATCAGGCTTTAATATAGGAACCTGCATTTTACTGATGGCTTCTTTCGCTAATGGATCTATATCTTCAAGCTTAGCAAACGACATGGTGGAAGCATAAAATTCAGGTGGATAGTGCGTTTTAAAGTATGCTGTTGCATAAGTGATCAGTGAATACCCTATCGCATGCGATTTATTAAAGCCGTAACCAGCAAATTTCTCGATCTTATTAAAGATACAATTAAACCTAACCCATTGAGCTAGCGCAAAAAATAAACGCGTTTGAACCTCAGACACTTCGATGTCATTAGCATTAGGGAGCAACGCAGACACCGCTGTGAAGATCCCTTCTTGATAATCACCCTTAAATATTTTAACGGTATAGTTAATATCCAGTAAGCGCGTATGAAGCTTTTCCGATGACTCTTTACCCAACCCCAACAAGCCGGTCAGGTACGACTCAACCTTTGATACCTCTGAAAAATAACCTTCAAAGATAATTTCATTAAGCTTCAAATCGGGGAATCTATCTGCTAAATCCTCAATGTTGGGATCTAATTCAAATTCAGTAAATTTCGACTTTCCTTTAGCAATGAAATCTGAGCGCCAGTACTGTTGAGCACTTTTTGTAAAAACAGTCTTGTGCCTGATCATCTCTTCGATTTTCTTTTTACCCATCGCTCGCCTTAATTGGTCTGCACCCCCAAGCGAGTAACCCGCCAAGTGTCGAACTACACTCATTACCTGCTCTTGGAAAACGATACAACCATATGTTTCTTTAGTCGCCGCTTCCATTTCAGGATGATCGTAAGTCAGAGCTTTTCTGTTGTGCTTTGTATCAACATAATCTTCAACCATTCCGCTTTGCAATGCCCCAGGTCGAAACAGTGCTGACAATACTGCCAACTCATTGATGTTTTCTGGTTGTAACTGGGAAATAAGCGACCGCATACCTTGGCTTTCAATCTGAAATACACCAAGCGTGATATTCTGATTAATCAGGGAGAAAACCTTAGGGTCTTCTTTTGGAATACTTCTAATGTTAACTAAGCTGCCTGTACGCTTCTTCACAAGCAAGTTCGCGCAAGAAAGAATGCTTAAGTTTTCAAGTCCTAGTAAATCAAACTTAATTAAACCTGCTGTTTCAATATCATCTTTATCGTATTCACTGACAAAATTACCACGGCTATCTAGCGATAGTGCTGAATGATCAGGCACCATTGTCGGTGCTATAACTAAGCCACCAGCATGAACACCACACGTTTCTTTTTTCTTGAACAACGCTTGAGCTTTATCAAATACCCTTGCCAACACCGGTTCACTCTTTAACTTTTCAGCAACCACTTCGTATTTTCTTAGTTGCTCCCAAGATATCGTCTCGGGCGCTTTGATGTTAAATTCTGACTCGGCTTCTTTGACTAAAGATGCAATGTATTTTTTGTAGTACGATGGCAACCCATAAGCCTCACAAGCCGCAGGCAAAGACTTCTTTAACATGAATCTGTTAGTATTTGATATTTGAGACACCGACGTGAAAGGTTGATCTTCGCTGCTGTACTTTTCACGCACATAAGCTAGAACATCGTCCCTACCAACTGTGCCGTTGTGCCCAAAATCGACGTCAATATCCGGCATGGAAACCCGCTCCGGATTTAAAAAACGTTCAAATTGCAAATCATATCTAAGTGGGTCTACATCCGTAATATCCAACCCATAAACAATCAAACTTCCCGCCGCAGAACCGCGAGCTTCGCCAACCGGAACACCTATCTTTCTAGCATACGACACAATATCATGCATGATAAGAAAGTATCCAGAAAACCCCATATCATCGATTATTTGAAATTCTATTTTATGTCGCTCAATATAATCATCACGACGGCTTTCATAATCATCGGGGTAATCAATCTCAAGCTTGTGCATCGCGCCCTCATAAGAGAGCTTGTGCATATAATACGCTTCGTAACGAGATCTTCTGTGCTCTGAAAGCAACACATCATCTTTAAGCGTATCTTTTATCCATGATTCAAAAACAGCCTGACTCTTACCCTCCAGAGACAGTAATTCACATGCATACTCTGACACTTCATCTTCTGGGATTTGGCAATTAGGCAGGACAACTTTGTTTAAAACAACCGCTGTTTGTGGCACTGTCTCCCAAAAATCCACTTCAAAATCACTGTTCAGTTTTTTTGATAATCTTGTATACGCTTTTTGTGTATACGCGCTATCTCGCATGTAGTCTTGTTCTGACACTGGCATACTGAAACTAAATGACTTTAATGGCTTCTTCGTTAGTATTGAGTATTTGACCTTAAAATCATCATAAGCGTACTCATCAGAGAATCTTGCAAAATGATAAGGAACCTTGTCAAGTTCAAGCGTCTTTATGTATTCAATAGCATCTACGTCAGCACATACCGGTACACCAATTTTTACGCCTAATTCTTTATAATTACTGAGCAAGCTGGAGGCGGCATCTATTTTATTATGATAAAGAACACCGAGTAGTGAATCTTTTTCCAAGCCATCTATTACTATAATATTCTCTGAATCAGCCATCACATCTGAAAGCTGAAGCTCACTAAAGGAAACACAGTGGTTATCAAAATCCAAAGCTTGCTTGTGTTTAAATGATCGTAATGATAACAACCTCATCAAACGCCGATAACCAGACTCGTTTTTTGCAACACATGTAATGAAATGCGCCTCTTTATCTCTTTCAAACTTACTGATAAAAGGTCTTAGCGCTTTAATTGAAGCGGGAGATATATCTAATGTGTATGAGTCAACAATACCATCTAGTTTGTCATGAAGAATCTGTCTCTTGGAAGCCGCTTTCGAAGTATGATAACCAAGAAGTGAATCAAGTATCTTTAACCAATTGTCATAGCTGGTAGTAAAGTTACATTCAAACCCTAGCTTCTCAATCACATGCTCAAGCATGTCTTTATTTTTAAAAGCCCATGCAGATTCTGATACATCTCGATCATAAACCCATATACGCACACCTACGATGTGGTCTACTTTGGCTTTTTGGCATTCCTTAACAAACCCAATAACACCTGCCATTGAATTAGAGTCAACGATACAAAGGCGATCAACATCTTTATCCAATGCAGACTCTATATATTCTTTTATTAAACTCCCTCCATGCTCAAAAGCATGGTCGGACGAAATGAACGCTGGAAATGTCAAGGCAAGCTCTCTTTTTTAAAATTCTACAATAATATAGCAAATTATTTGGTAATAATCTACAGGTTGTCCCACAATTCTTTACGGATTTTCTTAAACTCACTTCTAGATTCAGACCGTATTTCTCTTGACATTTTTTTCTCTGAAAGAAGCGTTTGAATATCATCATCAAGAGCGTCATAAGCAAGATCTTGAACATCGGCTGCTAATGCGTCAACTTCCAATGAACGAGCATTGATACCAAGCTTGTCATTCAGTGCGCCTAGAGCAAGGCTCTCCATGTTGTCTTTGGATAGGAATTGACAAACATCCTCTCCGAGCGCCTCTAGCGCAGCAGTTAGCTCCTCTTGAACTATCTTCTTGGCCATTTCTATAATCGCCGCTAGATCGGGAGCGCCTAAGCTTACATTGATATCAAATGAACGTACTGTATCAACAATCTCCTTCCAGTCTTCGTTTAGCGAGCCATCTGTAAAGATAGTCACGCAAGCCCCATCCCCCTCTTCAATTTTTTGCTCAACATAGGCCTTTTTAAATTCCTTCGCTGTTTGAACTGGCGAAGGAGCATAAACGCCATACGTTGCTTTTTTGATATAAACAGACGCCTCTTGCGCTGTACACTCGTAAACAGGACTTTCTGCTTCTTGCGCACTCGCTACGCCAGCAAGGCCGAAAAAAAGACCTCCGGACAGTAAACTAACAAAAAGCTTCTTTCTATTGTTCATTCTCATCGCAAACTCCTTCTGCATACATGGCCAGTGAATAGCCGTAATAACGAGCTAGATAGTGCTCAGCCTCTTTGCCCTTTAACAACCCTTTTGCGATTAACCATGGATTACGGGTGCCGTATTCATCAATTAACCTTTGAACTCGACCAATCCCAGCATTATACGCAATGATTGCCAGGTCAATGTCACCGTCAAACTTACCCATTAGCCACTTTATATACCTAATAGCCCCATCTGTAGACTCTGCAACGCTGAAGCGCTCATCTACCGAGCTATCCACTACCAAGCCGATGTCCCTTGCTGTGCTTGCTTTGAGTTGCCACATTCCTGCCGCACCAGCACTAGATTCTTGATTAGGATCGTAAGATGACTCAACTAAAGGCAATAGCGTTATACTAGCAGGTAAGCCTGCATCTTTTACCTTAAATTCAACAAAACCAGCACGAGATACTATCGCCGGCTTCGACTTTATGTACTTAATGCCTGCGCAATAACCTTCAACATTCTTTTCAAAATGATAATAAAATGCTCCTGATTTGCAGGCTTTACCTTTACAGAATGTCATGACAGCATCAAATATCACGTCAGACGCCATTGATTTTTGGGGGTGAAAACAAAAAAGCGCCACTATAACTAGCAGCGCTTTTGAAATAAGATTGTTCATGATATCAACTAAGCATTAGCTTGTCTTTTATCCATATAAGCGACGGCTTCTGCCACTTCAGGAATAAACTTCGCAATGTCAACTTTGAACTTTGCGCGAACTACGTTGCGATCTTTTGCGTAGCCTTTCATCTCTTCATACTTCACGATGTCATAAGCACCACTGTAAAGTCGATGTGCGAAATCAAGACTCACCCCTTCTTGATGACCTTTAATTTCAAGCACTTTGTACTTGCCATTCATTTTGATAGAGACATCTTCCAACTCAAAGCTGAATGCTTGACGGAAAAATGCGTTTTGTGTTTTTTCGATCTGCTCTTTTGCGAAAGCAAGGCCTCTTGCAGTACTCATAATAAAATCCTTTTAAAACTTCAAAAAGGGTCGCAGAATGCGACCCAGTTAAACACTTAAGCCACTAATTTAGTTACCACCGGCAACCACATCATCCCCGTCACGCTCACTAAACACGTCTGTAGGGGCAGCAACACCTGTTTTACCTGTCAACAAGTCATTTGAGATAACAAAGAACCCCGTAGGAGCTGCCAATATACTCGCCACTAACATGCCCGAAAACAATTGAGGCACAGAGAACTTCTTCTCTCGGTCGTCTTTTGCCATTACATAGTCCTTGAAGAACATGAAAACGGCACCAACAATAATGACAAGTGAGCCAATAAACAAGAAAACAAGTAGGAAATTTGCTAATGCATTACCAAATGAAGTTGCATATTCAACTTGTTCAACTGCCACACCAGTTGTATTGGCGGCAAGAGTTAGTGTAGATACTGAAGACAACAATGTCAACAGTGAGAGTTTTGAAAAAAGTTTTTTCATTTTAAACATCCTTTTAATTTATCAAAGTGAATCCGTTCATATGAAATTTTATCAGGGTTTACTGGTTTTCCAACTACACACCAAAACTTATTTACCTGTTTTGTGGCGTGTTACCCCCTCTTCGCATTATTGACTCTGCTTCATTAGGTGTCATTCTTATCTGATTGGCTCTTTCAGCGCACTCTTTAATGGGTATCGGTGCCAGAACATCAATAGAGTTATCCATCTGTTTTTGCGCGAGATCAACATATCTTTCGATAAAAGGTATCATTTTGTGGTGCCCCATCACCAAACCATAGTTTTCTCGCAACACCTTCACATCAATAATATTTGAAAAGTGTAATTTCAAAGATAACTCCAATGCTTTATTGTCCCAAAGCATCTCACCATCAAAGAACATCTCAATGAGATCCAAGTGTGGCACTTCAATACCACCATCTGGAGTTGGAAACGTTAAACCCTGCGCTCTAGTTATCATAATGAATTTCCAATCTAAAAGCTTGTGAAAGACTCATCAAGCCCACTCTCTTGCAAGAGGAGGTTTGCGTAATTATCATCGTAAGCGGTTTGAAATAATTCAGACGCTGAGTTAACGCGAGACAGCTTTATTCCGGTGAAAATGTGTTCATCACCGACAACCGTTCTATCGCCGTGCTTTGTCTTTTCAGTAGAAATTTTCTTCATATTTAAGACAGCGTGCGGGTTATCTTTTAGGTCTTGTGCCCAGATGACATTAAGACGTTTAACCCTAAATGCAATAGAGAACCCTAACAGCAACTCATTTGTGTCCATACTCTTGATACACAAGTAAAGCCTACCGTTTTCATAATCAACCGCAGCTTCTGCCCAGTTAGCATCTGTCCAAAATGGCAGTAACGCACTAGGAATACCTAGCCACGGCTCGTTTTCAATATCAAGACCCACCGCAAAATAGTCAGATAAGGACGGAGATAAAAGAAATATGCGAGGGTTGTCCTTGCTTAACTTTAAATTTCCAGCCAATAGATTTTTGTTTATAAATAGCGCCATCATTAGCGCACTTGAATTAGCCTCTAACATGAGAACTCCCCTAAGAAGATAACTTTAACTTATCATATTGTTTTGACATATCGGCATAAACAGTCATCAGAAGAAACCAATTAATACCGGCAACATAACCTACGGTTGGAAAACCTTCACCTTGAGACCAAAGCATCCAAACCTGCTGGCCAACGAGCATCATGAATAAAAAGAAAACTTGGACAAAAACAATTTTGTTTCTCACCGCTTTGAGTGAGCGCAAACTATGCTCAATTGAGCAGCTTGGTTTCTCACCGTCAATAACAGCGCCATAAAATGCGAGTTTACCCAATATGTCGTGAGGAGAGATTTTTTCATTTGTGAAATAAAACGCAACCACGAACAAAAAAACAGAAAACAAGCCAACCGTATACGCATTTGTAAAAACAGGATTAATTGCAGTGCTCGCTGGGAACATGTATGCGCTTATGAGCGACGTAGCCATCATAGCGAAGATCACAGGCAATATCCCCGTCTGACTATATTGGAACATTAATGGAGCCTTCACAGCACTCCCCTGAGACGCTTTGTTCAACAAGATATCTTTGCTTAGCCCACTGAAAATAAAACGATGTGTTAAGTATACCGTCATGCAGGTCATGTAAATCACGCCGAAAAGCATAATCAACATCTCAATGGTGTAGTCCACCTTTAGCAAAGCAGAAAAATCACGAATAAACAGGGTTACAATATTCAATCCAAAAAATACAGTAACACCAGAAGATGCAACTTTGAGTTTTTGCACTTGGTCGAATATAAACTTCAACGTCTGCAATGCGAACATTAATTCTAAAACAACAAGCCAGAAATTCAATTCGAATAGTGAGTATCCCGTTTTAGACGCCACCACTACTGACATAATCAAACCGAAAGCATAAGTTAAATGGCCTGAGATCCTTTTCTTTTTCTTAGCCCCGAGCGACCCCATTTTATCAAGGTTGCGCCAGGGCGCATAACCTACACCAATAACTGATATTATTAACGTACCAAACACAAAAGGGAGCAACCCAAGCGACTGGTAATTGAATGCATAGGGACTCACGCCATATATCAACTCAGAAAGCACGCTGCTAACTTCTGTGATTTCTACTGTAGGGGCGCTTTGGAGTGGGATAAAAAACAATAGTTGATAGACAACCACGAGGAACGCGAGTAAACCATAACGACCTGCCATAGTCATAAAGAATCCTTTCTTTTGTAAAGCTAAAGGGGCTGCCATGCCCCTTCTTTTCAGTGACTAAAAAGTGTAGGCGTTAAACCCAAACAACGTATCCTTTGGTTCGTTGTTAATTACCTCTTTAGCACGTAATGCGTGATACTTTTTCATATACTCGCTGTATTTAAACTCATCAGCTTCTAAGCCAATTGTTCCGCGTGCATAAATGGTGGCAATCTGCCTAAGTGCACTATCAAACTGCTTTCTCTCGCTCAACGGCAACTCTTCCAATTCAGCTTCAACCGCCAAATACAAGTTGAGAGCCATCGTTAAGTCATCTGCATCTACAGAGAACTGCGCAAGATCCATTACAGACTTCAAAGACCACTTATTAGGTGATTTTTCAAACATCGATGAAGATACATTAAAGTGATGAGTCGCCTTAGTGGCATTGAGATAATCACGCTGCTCAGAGTATATTTCACCTAAGTGATAGTTTGCTTGCGCACGATTTTCGTCAGAAGCCAACAAGTTACGATCAACCTTCTCCAGCCAATGGATTGCCATTTGAACGCCTTCTTTTTGACTTTCAACATCCACACCACGCATGGTCAAATAATTGTTTGCCAAAACCAATTGAGCTTCAGGCAACATCGCGTTTGCAGCTCTTTGGATATGAGGGAACGCCAATGCAGGATCCTGAGGCACCCAGTATCCTGTGTTATGAATTTGACCGATAACAAATGACGACACTGCGTGACCTGTTTCTGCGACTGATTCTAAATCAACCAGCCCTTTAGGGATGTTTCGACCCACACCTAATCCCAAGATGTTCATCATAGAAATGGTGTATTTAGCACGCATGTTGCCTTGCTCGGCTGCTTTTTGATACCAGTAATGAGCCTTTAAAGGCTGATCTTCTGACATCGGCTCTGACTTTTCATCAACACCCAAACATCTGTCTTCGTGATTTCGGCCAGAGTCATCAAACTCTTCCCAAACACAGTCGTGACCAGAGTAATAATCAGCCAAATACAACTGAGCAAACATATCACCCAAGCTATCGCCAATAGGCGTGCCGTAATACGTCAGGAAGTCAACAACTTCAGTGCGGTTCTCAGTCACCCCCATGTTATTATTGATCATGAATTTAGCATTTTCGATAGCGGGTTTAAATAACTGCTTAGCACCCATTAGATTCCAATGTAGCGCTTTTGAGAAATCACCTTTTCGATACGCAACGTCAGCAGCGTAGATCATGGAAACAGGTGAGTCCATGTTCTTTTGCAATACGCTTTCATATGAATTAGGCAAAGGGACAACAGAATCTGCATAAGCAACACCTGATGAAATCAAGCTAAATGCAACAGCAGCAAATATAGTGGTTTTTTTCATAACAAAATCCTTTTAAAAACAACAATCCTTTTTACAGATGTAAATATGCTAACACATCAAGATCAAAGTTCCTCTACAGCACATTTATTTTGGTTAAAAAATAAAGATTGCTCCACATCGTTGAAGTCTCCAAGCAATTCTCTATTTTCAATTCTGGCGTACAAAGACTTCGACAACTCCCCAGCCTCTACCATTGTTAACTTACAGTTATACTGCCACAATGAGTCTTTAATCATGACAATATTACAAAAAGCCCCGCCATCCCTAACGACATAAGAATTTTGGCGACCTATAATGGGATCTTTATACACAATATGAGATACATTGCATTTAGACAAAGCGACAGCCGCCTTTTCCAATGATGACTCTATCTTCTGGTAATCAGAACGATTAACTTTATGCTCAATCTCACCAACCTTCAGTTTAACAAGGGGGTCAGCTTTAGCCGCCCCCACTATCAACATAGCCATGAGAAGTAAATACTTTACTCTCATTTTAAAGTGCCGATAAAGCCAACTAGCTCAAACGCATCATCTGGAGATAAATCAGAAAGAATGCGATTATCAATTTGTTTCTCATTAGAGGCGTTATAAGAGCCAATCAGATTTGGCAAATTAACGCGTTCATGATGCAAATATTCTGAAATCACATTTAAGTTCGCTGACAATTGTGTTCTTTTGTTTGAGTCTTCGCCTAATTTGACGTCGGGCAAGCCCATCGCTTGCAACACTCTCTTTTCTGCATTACTTTCTGCAAAACCAACTAGATTAGAATGAGGAGAATTCTCAGGCAGCTCTGTCAATGATGCATACCCATGGCGAGAAAAAACTGGCTGGTAACCTTCTGTCGTACACACAAACAAGGTTGCCTTCACGGCGACGCTACCTGAGGTTTTGAATACACGACGGGTTTGAATAACTAGTTCAAGCATGCCAAAGGTATCAGAAACTAATTGTTTACGCGCCCCTAGTCGGGTTATTTTGACACCATCAATAGTTTCAACAGTAGGCAGACCATCATACCCTTCTAACATTGCTTGGAATTTATCTGTAAAAGATTGCGCGTTAATAAAGTTAGCTACCGGTGCGCTTAATGCTGGTCTCATAGCTCGTCTCCCATGTTAAGTACGTATTTATTGTATATGTATCCAATCTCTTTATCGCTCGCATCATCAAACTGAGTTGCGTCACGGTTAAGCGCATCACTAATAATGACACTGACTGGGATCTCGTTTTCTTCAGCAACGCCTCTAACAGAATCAATCATCTCTTGACGAGAAAGCTCAGTTTCTACAGGTGAAGTGCCTGCTATCTTTGATTGAACGTCAGCTTTGGCTTCCGGATCTGCCTTTACAGGCTCGTCCAATTTCGTCTTGTCATTGAGTGTTAACTTTCTTCTTTTCGACACAGGTCTTTTCTGAGTCGTTTTAACTGTAGGTTCTACCTTACTTACAGGCTTTTGCTCCTGCGCTTCTTCTTTGACGCCTTTCTCGACCGGTTTCGACGGTTCGCTTTTTTCTTCTACCTTTTCCTCTGGCTTTTCTTCAACCAATTCTGCGGTAGGCGTCTCGTTTATAATCGCAGACAACGCGGCACGACGACCAGATCTTGCCACTCTACGCTTGGCAGTTTTACCTTTTCCACCTCTCTTAGCAGGAGCTTCTGATTGCTCACTCTCTGTAGGTTTTGCTTTGGCATCATCCGCTTTTTTCTTGGCGTCCGCATCAGCCTTGGCTTTAGCATCATCCG
>OJAZ01000004.1_pt1 | contig 167600 bp, 197 predicted proteins | sample 1589851 | NCBI WGS metagenome assembly OJAZ01 (sample SAMN05416792, study PRJEB24817) | seawater metagenome | isolation source: Sea water | place: Canada:Atlantic | collected 2013-07 | reverse complement strand
TCTTGACCATTTTGGTCTTGCCATTTACGCGTTTGGAGCTTGCCTTCAACGTAGATTTGAGAGCCTTTCTTGAGGTATTGTGCCGCAATTTCCGCTAGTCTGCGATACATCGTCAATCTGTGCCATTCAGTGCGCTCTTGCATCTGGCCTTGCTGGTCTTTCCAGCTTTCACTTGTCGCCAAGCTTAAGTTAGCAACCGCATTGCCATTGGGTAATGTGCGAGACTCTGGATCTGCACCTAAGTTGCCAACTAAAATAACCTTGTTTACGCCTTTGCTAGCCATAATTTAAAACCTTTTCTTGTGTGTTTTCAGTATGGATTAATATTATCACAATAACACAATGTGTCAATCATTTATTTGATTCAAGGCGGGGCTTTGTGAGACTTTGCGGGGGTTCTAGAATTAAGGCTGGAGAAAACCAGCCTTATTCGGGGAAATAGTGTTAGCAGCCAGTTTCCACCGTCGAGAATTTGCCCACAGCAGTGTAGTGAATATAGCAATTGTCATCTGATACCGAGTTGTTGCTATTTAGGTCATAGCCAACAAACACTTCAGTTTTATCATTCTGCGTTTCAAGGCCGTCAATATCAGCTACTTTGACGATATCGCTGGCGGCAATATTGCCATTGGCATCCAGTAGTATGTCAATACTGGCATCCAACGACCCGTTTTTGTTGAAATCAATGTATGTATTCCCACCATTTGAAATTGTGCGTTGTGGAAGGTTGGACATTGCCACACTCATTTGTCGCCCACTTTCCAGTGCGGCTTTTGTGCTGTCTAGCACCGACAACCTGGCATCGGCTGTAATATCAATAAATTTAGGTGCTGCGGTAACGGCCAGAATGCCTAGAATTACAATTACGATGATTAGTTCAATTAGGGTAAAACCGGTCTGTGGTCTCATTTTGATAAATCCTTTAGTTTTAAATGTTATGTAAGTTATTGAGCAGGCAAGCGCCCTTCGTAAAAGAAGTGCACTATTTTAAATAGTGTTGGTTTGGCACTTGATGTTGGTAGAGTACCATTTTAAGATGATAACGCCACCTTAAAATGATTAAGTAAACGTATTTTTCTATTGTGCTGAGATGACGATAGAGTTGATACAAGCATAGTAAAGTTTACTGTGCTCAATAAAGCCGAAAAAGTCATCCTCACCGGACTCGCTATCAAGAGAAAACGAAATACCGCTAGCATAAGGGTCGCCGTAATTTGAATATTGTAATGTCAATGTAAATTCATCACCTGACCGTATCTTTAATGGCGCAAAATCAGAGTGGAAATTTCTACTTAGCTCGCCATTTTCAGTAAACGCAGACATAAGAAAAGCTTGGACAGCCAGCCCTTCCTGTTCTGATAAGGCAACAAGAATGTCTTTGCTTTCATCGTAGAGCTTTATCTTCTCGATGAGTGGGCTTTGCCCTTGCTCATTAATGAACAGGGTTATTTTTGATTCAAGCTCGTTATGTCTAAAATACTCGCACTCTATTTTATTAAGTGTTTCACGTATTATTTTCATTGATTGTTCTTTGTTTTATTAGCGTAGAGTAAGTATGCCGAAGCGCAGTCACACTGTCAATAAAAGATTGACAAATTTATCATAATGAATTAATCTACTGTTATTGAAATCACACAAGGTAACAACAATGCATTTATTCGATACTATGCTTAGCACTGCAACTGAAGTTAAAGAGCAAACGAAGAGTAGAACCACACCGCTTTTGCACGCCCACTTTGACGACATCCATACTCACGACAAAGATATTGTGTTAAACGATATGCAAGCCGGTGATCATTGGTTGTGGATAATCAAAGGTAATGGTTGCGGTACCTATTTGGTTTTACTGGATGGGAAAGCCGATGTAGGGTTTGTTTCTCGTGCGCAAGATAAAAACGCCATGGTGTTTATGGTGCGTGTCACAGGGGAAAACGAAGGTGTTTTGACTCGCATTGAAAATGAAGATGCTGCTGGTTATATTGACCAAGCGTTAGTATCCAAAAATCGCGTACCTAGACGTTTAACAATGTACAGTCAGTTAAGTATGCTAATGCGCTTGGATAAATTAGGCGTTCGCTTATCTGAAACTAAGTTATGGTCTGATTTTTCAGTAAACAAAGGTGATTTAAGCACGCTGACGATATCAAACAAAGGTGGTCAGCTCTCCATCACAATCAAACGTGATGTTATTAACCTGGCCGAAGGTGTGTCTAGCCGAGAAGGGGTTATCAACACCACCATTAAGCTGGGCACAAACTATGATGCCTGTGAAGAATATAACGCAGTTTATGAAATTGAGGCAACTGACTCCCAACATGCCATTTTTAAGAAAGTGGCATAAGGAAGCAAGCGCAAAAGGTTTTATGTAAAAAGGGGAGCGCCTCGCACACTGGGGCGCGAGGCAAGCTAGATTACACCTGCTTGTTTTTCTTACGACGAAAAAGCAGACCGGCAAGACCTAAGCCTAGTATGGCGGCGGAAGCTGGTTCAGAAACCGATGTGGCTTCTTCTGGTACTGATTCACTGTAATTGTAATCAACAGTAATACGGCCATAATTTCCAGAGTTAAAAGAGTTAACGAAGCGCCCTGTGCCTGATTCAACATCGTTATCGATGGTGGTGTTGGCAAACGCTGAGAAAATGAATTCCAGTGGATCCGTGTCATTTGCCGTGGTAAACAAATCAACATCAAAGCTGTTGTATGCAGCTTGGAGTAGCCCTGAGCTTAGGGAGTAACTGAATGTATCTTCCGGCGTATCGGGAGATAGTGTATACGTGCCTTCGGGCGAGCTTTCATCTGTTAAAAATGGCGTGCTAAAATTGGCATCTTGGAACGTATGTGAAAATCCAACGTCTTGGTTGTTCACGCCCCAGTTTGAGATAAGGAATATCCCCACATCCGCTCGACCATCGGCCTCAGAAACGTTCTGAGATGATCCAGAGCTGTCGATTTGGCCAAAAAGTTGAATTGTCACGCTATCGAGTAGGCCTATGCTGGAATCGAACCGGTCAATCATCAGGCTTTGTGAGCCGCCAAGTTGAACGTCTGTTGAACTACCAAGTGTTCCAAAAGAAACATCTTGTGAAATTATTCCAGCATTTGCATAGCCGGTAGCTGCCATTAATACAGCAAAAGTTAAAGCTTTAGACTTCATGTTACTACTCCGTCGCACCGGTAGGTGCTTATTCTATTATCCATAAATTGTGCGGCCAGTGAGGTGCGCCCTTTGATTATCCATAAATTGATTAATAAATCAACATGTGGTTCTCCCGATGATATTATCATAATAATGTGATTATCAATATTATAATTACCAAATTTACTGTTTAGATGCCCGAGAGAGGCGCGTTCGGTGTGATATTATGGCGAAAAGGAGAATGTGTTATGTTGAAATCCCCCTCAACCGCAAACATCATTGCGCTTGCCAGGCTCAGAGTGTCACTAAAGAGTGCTGAGTTGATAATTACCGACCAGGACAAAGGTTTACGTCTTGACGTGATGGAATGTAAAGCTTGCTATTACCTGTCTAGGGGTGCTGTCGTTATGCAGGCATTCACAAAGTCCAACTGCGAGGGCTGCGGTGTGGAGGTGACGTTTCCTAACAGTAGGATTAATAAGCTCTGCGAAAAGTGCGCTGAATCTAATGATAGGTGCTGCCATTGTGGTGGTGATATTGATATTGATATACCTCAAGACAAGTACGCTTCAACCATCCAAAACTTAGGAGCAAAGGTAAGTGAGTAGGCGATATAGGTTACTCAGTGACGGGATGTTCACCATTTCTGCATTTTTTATGATTATTATTTTGATAACGTTCGCTTTCATGACAATTATGGGGATGGTGGAAGGTCAATTCGATGAAGTCGTGTTCATGGTTTTTAGTGGTGCGGTTTTGCTGGCGAAAGCCGCTTGGTTTGGTGGCGAGAAGTACCAAAACAAGGTGGTAAAATAAAGCAAAAGATTGACACGGTAATTCATTGTGATAATATGATGCTAATTAATAATCTACACGTTTAAAAGCGAACTCAATCCCTAAAGGAATTTATCTATGAGTATGTCCATTACTATATCATCTGGCAGTAAAGAAGTTTTTGGTGATGCGTTGATTAAGAAAGGCTTTCCAGAACAAGGACTGTATTTTAAGAAATATTCCTATATCAGCAAAAAAGACAAAGTGACTATCGATATCGAGTCAGCTATTAGTATTGCATTTTTGGATGCGTTGGATGAGCTGGCCAAAGAGTATGATGAAAAGGGCGTAATGACTCAGGCAAGACAGCTTAAGGCATTGGTTTTGGATCCGGAAACAGCAATAGTGAAGACTCTAAAGGGGTTTGCATCAGGCCTTGCTAATTACATTTGCAGAGACATCCAAAATGGATGGCTGTATCAGCTAAAAGAAAACAATGTCTACGTTCCCTATATGGTGGAGGATATTGTGTTCAAAAAGGCGGTGGATCGAGATGACATATCAACCACCACATTGCATTTGGTATACAACTCGGCAAAAGGCGGCTCAACCAGTCGAATAAAAATCACATATTATACCCAGGATGTAAGAGGGAAAACGATCCCACAGATCTTAGGTAACAAAGGCAACTTTTTTAAAGAAAGTGAAGTTCATAGGGCTGCTTACGACGAAGGTATTGCGTGTTATCAGGAATATCAAACTCGTTTTGGTGAACAATTTCGCTGTACGGCTGATTTTAGGGCTGCGACGGAAAGCAGTAGTTACCGAAGTGAAATGTTGTCCATTAGTAAAGGTGGCAAATTGGTTAATAATGAAGAGGGGATTGGAAAAGAGCGTCATTTTGGTGGCACAACAGTTAATCGCTTCTGGGAAAGAAAAGGGGTTTATGACGATGCTGTTAACGAAATTCCTTTTCACCCATACATATTCTTTTTCGATTTGCAGGAGCATGAGAACGTGTGGGTTCACTCTACGTCGATTGAGCCTTATAAATACAATCCGTCGCTTAAAGACAAAATTATATTGCCTGATGATCACCGTGATTTGATTGATATTCTCGTGTCTGATTTGGATGTCATTGTTGAGGACTTTGTAGAGGGTAAAAGCGGCGGGTCAATCATATTGTGTATGGGACCACCTGGGCTGGGGAAAACGCTAACGGCTGAAATTTACTCAGAAATCGTTGGTAAGCCTTTGTATAGAGTGCATTCTGGACAGTTGGGAACAAACCCTGACGCTGTTGAAAAAAGACTCGCTGAGATCCTTTTGAGAGCAGAAAGATGGGGCGCGTTGCTCTTGATAGATGAGGCGGACATTTATATCCGTGAGCGTGGGGATGATATGGCGCACAATGCGATTGTGGCGAGCTTCCTAAGACGTCTTGAGTATTTCTCTGGCATGTTGTTTATGACCACCAACAGAAGTAATGATGTTGATGACGCGATTGTCTCACGATGCGTTGCGGTACTGAAATATGAATACCCTGATCCTGTTCAGCGAGACGCGTTGTGGCGCTCACTGTCAACCCAGCAAGGCCTGTCGCTTGACGAGGCGACGATTGAAGGGCTGGTGGAAGAGTACGACGTGATATGTGGTCGGGATATTAAGGATCTATTGCGCCTAGCGGCTAAGTACCAGCGTGTGAAGGATAGACCGATGGATATGGAAACGTTCCGTCATTGCGCCATGTTCCGTGGTGTTAAGCATATTCAAAAGAGTCGTGAAAAGGCTCATTAGAACGAGATTATAGATAAAGAAAAAGGAGCTAATAGCTCCTTTTTTGTATTGTGGTGGTAGGGTTTTCCTATCCTCTTTCAGCCAGTCTCGCTGATGCTTCCGCCCATGTTTCTTGTGTAATTTCGGGATGAGAGCTTTTTGCTTCAGCCAATATTTTGGCCGTGAGCTGCTTCCGTAACGAGGCGTTGCTGTTAACTTTGGCTTCAGTGTGATCTGAGCTGGTTTTACGGGCAATTTGGAACAGTATCATTTGCGCTTCGTTAAGTTTGTCTTCTTGCATGTTATCCTCAGTTAAGGGTAGTGCCCTTAGGTTGTAATTTAAAGATTATAATTCAAAGGTTAGAGTTTAAAACTAATTGCTATGCCTGTTTCGCCGCAATCATCTTCTTCGTCAAATTCTATCCACCAGCTATTATTAGTGCCTTTAATCGGGGTGGCGTTGCATAAATCGCCAAGTGTGATGTACCACTCAAGTTTTTCCATGTCTTCGGTAGTGTATTCAGCAAACCATACGCAATGCTTTAAGGGATCCGCGTCGTCTTCTTCAAGCGCCTCTTCTACTTCGCTTTCCCACTCGCCATTAAGCTTATAGAGAATGTGGCAGTTTCCAATGAACACTTCAGATGCGCTGTTTTCAAACATTTCAAAGATGGTTGTCGGGTAATTAAATACGCCCATTATACTTGCAATCTTGATAACGTCATCATATCCCCAGTCTTCGCCAGCGATTTTGGGTAGGGCAAAATATTTAACCGTCGTTTCCATGGTTCTGGCTAGAGATTCGGCTTGACGTGTTATTTCTTTTTCATGCACCTCCATATCACTTCCGTAAGCGCTAGATGTGTAATATTCGCCATTAAGCGTAATGATGCACTCTGCGCCATAAGAAAGGACGACGACGCCGCTCAGTTCGTCTGAGGGAGCATTATCAGAAGGTTTAAGGAGGGTGGATAACACTTCCTCGTAAGGTTTGCTAAATAAGCTTTGAGAGGTCATTTGCAGGCATAGGTTGAACCCAGCTTGCTTGTCTTTGGTGTTGGTGAATGACCGCGCAGCTAATTGCTGTTTTAATTCGCGTGCCATAGAGTGAATTTTTTCTTTATCGATATTTACGTTTACCATAATGGTTCCTTGAACGTTTTTCGGAGTGTTACTTTTGTTGTGGACGCTACAAAATACTCCATACGTTTAGTCATCATTTGGTAGTAAATCGATGTAACATGATTTTCGGCAAGCCTCATGTGAGGTGTCCACGCCATGCTTCACAAGCATTCAGTCTATCCATTGAACCGGCTATCGACTCAATACAGATATGGTAATTCATTATGATAATGTTGTCAATAGATGGCTTGTTTTTATGCTTTATTGTTCGATTTTAGAATGGTTATGCAACTGCTAAGCAAAAAAAAGACCCCATGTTTGGAGTCTTTTTTAGAGCTTGTTTTAAGATTGGTTAGCTTTCTTTTTTCGCCATACTAGCCCAGCAAGGCCTAGTGCAAATATAGAAAGAGACCAAGGCTCACTTACTGGCGTGGCAGATAAAGTAAACGCATCATACATTTCCACCTGCTGTTCTCGTGACGACGTTAGTGTGTGTAACAAATACGCTTCCACACTCATTTCGTCGTCATAATTGACGTTTATTGTGTGGAAGCTAGCAAAATAATCCCAGTCTTCACTCGCTGCGCTTGCTTGAGTGCTGTGCATATATCTCTTGCCATAGCGCTCATAAGGCAAAAAGTACCGACATTTAGTGCCAGATGAGCAGTTTGCAAGGTTGTCTTTCATGCCTGGTGCCAGTCCATCAACATTCAGAGAGAAGAATTTCGTCGTCTCGTCTCGGAAACTCTGGGCTATCACGCCTCCTACCTCTCTGCTTCCAGTATCGTTATCATACATTTCATTATATGTAGATGCATCCCGAACCGTGACGTCATACATTTTGCCGTAAGCTTCAAGGTTAAAAATGTAGGATAGTCTATTGTTATCATCAAAGTGAAACAGTATGTCCGTGGTGTTGTCACCCCCAGTGTATATCTCGCCGTCAGTTTGATAAATAATGCCTGCTTGAGAAGCGCCGGACATTAGCAAGACCGTTAATCCGATGGCTTTTGCAATTTGATTCATAATACATCCATGTGTGGTTGTTCAATATGATAATTATAACACGCTTAGTTACTTTATCTTCGATGTGTCAATGAAATAAAGGGTTTCAGATAAGGCCACCATTTTGCCTTCTGGGCACAAATGCCCTTTGTACTCAAATGTGATTTGTGAGCCATGATGTTCAACAACGGAGCCTGCAATGATGCACTCGTTGGTTAGTGTGATGGTGAAGTTTTTGTTTTCAAACCCGATGTCGCTGATTTTTCAACCATATCGTGTGGAAATTGTTGAGCCTGCCCCGCTTGGGCTGTTGATGCCAATATAGCAATGGTGAGTAGAATTCGTTTCATGGTGTAACCTCCTTGTGTTTCGTTGTATCCTAACATAAGAATACAAATCCCCTTCTTGAGCATGGTGTTACCTTTTTAGTGATATTATGGGCAAGCAAACCCTATTCTCTGGACTTTATTTATGGAAAGCATTGCCATCATTCAATTGGCCGCCAATTCACCGGCAGTATTTATTCTTTACACCTTCCTCATTAGCTTGTTGGTAGGGAGTTTTTTAAATGTAGTGATCTATCGCCTCCCAGTGATGATGGAGCGCGAGTGGAGGCGGGATGTTGAGCTGGCATTAAACCCGAACAGCGAGCCTTCTGGGGGAGATGTGTTCAATTTGATAAAGCCAGACTCAACGTGTCCCAATTGTCAGCATAAAATCCGCGCTTGGGAAAATATCCCCGTGGTTAGTTGGCTCATTCTTGGTAGAAAATGCGGGTCATGTAAAACATTAATCCCTGCGCGTTATCCGGCGGTGGAATTATTAACCGCAGTGTTATCCGCCTTGGTCGCCTATCAACTTGGGTGGGGTGTCGCCGCGATTGCGTTTGTTGTTGCGACTTGGTTATTGGTAGCAATGACGTTTATCGATTTCGATAAAATGCTCCTTCCTGACTCCCTGACATTATCAATGTTATGGCTAGGACTTGGGGTGAGTTGTTTTGACTCTACGCTAAGTCCAACAGACGCCATAATCGGCGCAATAGCTGGCTACCTCAGCTTGTGGTCTGTGTGTATGGGGTACAAGCTGATAACCGGCAAAGAGGGGATGGGGTACGGGGATTTCAAGTTGCTCTCGGCCATTGGCGCTTTTGTCGGTTGGCAGCATTTGCCTATCGTTATTTTATTATCATCGTTTGTGGCGGCTGTTGTCGGTATCACCTTAATGTTAGTTCAACGCAAGGGTAGGGCATTAGCTATTCCCTATGGACCCTATCTGGCCGGTGCTGGTTGGTTAACAATGCTGTATGGAGAAGCGATTGCTGATTGGTATGTAGCAAGCTTTTTTTAGGAATCCCTCAAGTTGTCTCGGTGGGTTAAAACATAAAAGATTGACAAAATTATCATAATGAGATAGAGTTAATTTATTGTTTCAGCTAAGTGAAGCTGGATGGTTTTATGCTCAGGAGTTCACACATGTCAACGCAAATACACGACTGTAAGTTCAATTTGGATAAGCTAACCAAGGTTTTCATTGGGGATGCAAATTGGGATATTTACGCAGACGATAATGGCAAGCTGTACTCGATAGGTAAAGCAGAACGTCGTGGTAGTGATGGCGCGAATATGGATACGTGGTTTGGTGATCGCGACCATATAAGACGCTTAATAGATAAAGGTTACTTCAATGATACGCCGACTGATGCTGGGTTGGAGTTGTTATCTGGGCTTCACTCTTCAATTGTCACCCCGTCTAAAGGCAAACCTTTTCACATTCTGCGATTCGCTTAACCGGCATGGTGCTCTTGGTGAGATTGCGTTTTGGTAAAGATAGCCTCTGGGTATCCGCTCCGAGAAACCTAAAAAAAAGATTGACTAAATTATCATAATGAAATATACTTTCTTTATTGAAATTAGTTAATAGGTTTTATTTATGTCTACAGCAATCGCGATTAAAAAAGAGTTGGAAGGGTGCAGCAATGCGCTATCAGAAGTGGTGTTTGAGTCACCTTCACAAGAGAGCTTTTTTAAACCCGTAGATACGAATAAACTGTCAGGGCTTTTCGAGCAATATGAGCTTGAGAAAATCAACATTACCACTCTGTGTCAGTTCATGGAGCAAAACTCAAACGCTGCCCTTTATAGGTTGATTTCAGCCAATACACCAGACTATATGATCCCCACATCCAATCTATTTAATAAGGAAGGTGGGTTATCCTACCTTTGTGCGCTTTATTGGGAAAAAGCGTTAGAGCTTACCGATGTGAAAGAGTTTATGTCTTCAGCATCCAAAAAGAAGTGGGACGAGCAAATAGAAAACCGCACCACACCTGATTTTACGATTGAAGCGGTCATTCCTACCCTGAAAGATTTGTTGATTTCTCGCGATCGTTATTTTGCAGAAGTGATTGATGATGTTTTCAAAAGTTTGTCCGGTGATCATGTGACGAATCAGCCGCAGGGTTTTAGTAAGCGTATGATCATGCCTTGTACATTTCATTATGCAGAGTCAGAGCCACCAGCAAAGAGTAAAGATGCCGTAGCAGATCTTCGCCATGTGGTGAATCGTTTCTTAGGTCGTGGCGGCGTAGCAACAAAAGCAACGTATGCAGTGATTGATGCCTGTCGTACTCAAAGCACGATAGGGAAGTGGTTAGATATTGATGGTGGCGCAATCCGAGTTAAGGTGTTCAAGAAAGGCACGATCCATATTGAGTTGCACCCCGATATGGCATGGCGTTTAAATAAAATGCTGGCCATTTTATATCCGATGGCGATCCCGCCTAAGTTCAGAAAGCCGCAGAAATACGCGAAAAAAGAAGTGGCGATAAAGCAAAACTTAATCAGTTGTGGGGCGGTGTCAGTGATAGCTGGCATGAAACCCGCTGTGTCGCGTTTCCCTGATGTAAGTGAACATTATGACGGCAGGATCACACTTACAGATGTTTTTAAATTTGACGTGTCAGATTCGCAATTCAATGGCGTTGGCGGAATATCGTTAAAAGCGAGTGTGGAAGAGGCTGAGAGAGCATTGATAGCCTGTGGTATGGCCGCAGTTTATAACGAGTTTAGTGTGAAGGATACGGCATACCAGTGTGACTTTGATTTCAAAGAAGTTCAACAAGCGTTGGTGCGCAATGGGTTTGTTCCTGAGAAGCAATCTCACCAATTTTACCCAACTCAAGATGAATTGGGTGATGAGGCAGCAGAATGGTGTGAATTGGAAGATGAACACGAAAAGCTTGAGCCAAGCGCGGGTCAAGGTCATTTAGCGGTCAAGATGGGCGCTAATACCACTTGTGTTGAATTATCACCCATTAGTTGTGCGGTATTAAGAGGTAAGGGGTTAAATGCTGTAGAGGGCGATTTTATCGCTTGGAGTGAAACAGCAGGGCAGTACGACAGGGTTTTGATGAACCCTCCTTTTTCAGATGGCCGTGCGGTTGAACATTTTAATGCGGCGGCGGGTTTGCTTAAAGTGGGCGGGATACTGGTGGCTATTTTACCTGCTAGCCTTAAAGGCAAGTTGGCCATTGATGGTGCAGAAATTCAATACAGCAGAGTGATTGAGAACGCGTTTCATGGTGTGGGTACCAATGTAAGCGTTATTATGGTTAAAGTGATTAAATAGGCAGTAGTATGAGTTTGTTTGACGATTTTGCAGAAGAAAATGAAGCGGCTTTGACAACCTTTCATAACAAGTTGATTTGTGAATTATCCTCATCTGTTCAAGAAGGTGATTTAACAGGGCATGGTATGGGGATGTGCTTTGAAATGCTTGTGGCAGAAGAGACTGTGCCGTTATTTGGGGAGGATGACGAGGTGAGGTTTAATTGTGCAAACCTCATAGTCAGTATCTTCGAGCAGCATGATAGCAATAAAATTGTGCCTGAGTTGGAGATCAGATATTTCTCTGTTGCCAGTGAAGGTGATGTGGATAAGTCCGCTTATCAGTTCACCGGCAATGACAGCCCGCAGTCGATGATGGATTGGTACGAAAGCAACAAAGAGGTGTTTGGTATTCCTGATACGTCAGATGAGATTGCACTGCAATTTTTTGAGGCGATAATGCCTATTTTGGAACCGTTAAAGAGATGGTTTCATTGAGGGTGGGGTTAGCATAGCTAACCCCTAAAGGTCATTATTAAATATTAGAACGTCTACGCCGCTTAAAGCCAAAAACCCCAGCAAGCCCCAGTGCAAACAAAGCGGCCATTGAAGGTTCAGGCACCTCTGTTGCGTGTATTGGTGAGTTGGGGTTGTTCTCAGTCAATGTCATATCCTCTTGAGTGGTCAGCGTTGCCCCACCATCAGATACAAGAAACACCCCATATTTGTGGTGTGAAAATGAGTCTGAGTATGAGTCATCCCCCCAATTAGTAAAAATCGACAAATAATCGTCTGCCTGTTTCGTCGCTGTGTTTAAATGAAAACCAGATATAAGTGTATCTCCCAGCTCATTGCTGTCAGAGTCGTTTTGAAATAAGCCGTATGAAACGTAATCAGGTGTGCTATTCCCACTCCAAACGGTTCCGAACACACTGGAGAAGGCGCGGTAATCATTCAGTGATCTAGTGCGAGTGAGTGGTTTATAGCCAGTTTTACTTGTCTCAACGTTGCTGTGTCCATATCGGTTGCCGTATGTATAGGCTGTTATGGTGTTTACTTCATCAAACGTAGGGAGACGCCACCCATCGAAAAGGCCACCGTCATCAAGTTGTGCAGTTACCTGACTGATCGACATGCCGGCAGTCTGGCTGATTTTTAGCCACTCAATGCCCGTTTCTTCATGCAGTGAGGCTAAGTTGTCCCCGTCGTTTTGCCAGTCTAAACTGATAATTCCAGCGCTAGCTTGGCTGCTCATCGCAAGTGATAGCAATGCACCTAGTGCTAAAGCGTATTTTTTCATAACATTTAACTCCTTTTAATGTCTTAGTGTGTTCCTGTAAAGCTTTGTAAGCCCAAACAGGATGTTTTATATCAAGAACGTCTGCGTCGCTTAAAGCCAAAAACTCCAGCAAGCCCCAGCGCAAACAAAGCGGCCATTGATGGTTCAGGCACCTCTGTTGCGTGCATTGGTGAGTCAGGGTTGTTCTCAGTCAATGTCATATTCTCTTGGGTGGTCAACGTTGCCCCACCGTCGGCTACAAGGAATACCCCATAGTTGTAGTTTGAAAATGAGTCTGAGTATGATTCATGCGTCCAATTGGTAAAGGCTGAAAAATAGTCGTCTGCCTGTTTCATCCCTGTGTTTAAATATAAACCAGACATAAGCGTATCTGGTAGATCATTGCTATCAGAGTCGTTTTGAAATAAGCCGTAAGAGAAGTAGTCAGGGGTTCTGTTTCCACTCCAAACGGTTCCGAACACATCAGAGAAGGCGCGGTAATAATTCAGTGATCTAGTGCGAGTGCCTGGGTTGTAGTTAGTTCTACTTGTCTCAACGTCGTTGTGTCCATATCGGTTGCCGTATGTATAGGCTGTTATGGTGTTTACTTCATCAAACGTAGGGAGACGCCACCCATCGAAAAGGCCACCGTCATCAAGTTGTGCAGTTACCTGACTGATCGACATGCCGGCAGTCTGGCTGATTTTTAGCCACTCAATGCCCGTTTCTTCATGCAGTGAGGCTAAGTTGTCCCCGTCGTTTTGCCAGTCTAAACTGATAATTCCAGCGCTAGCTTGGCTGCTCATCGCAAGTGATAGCAATGCACCTAATGCTAAAGCGTATTTTTTCATGACACTTAACTCCTTTTAATGTCTTGGTGTGTTCCTGTAAAGCTTTGTCAGCCCACGTATTGCGGCTTATATCAAAATGATAATAGTGTAATGATAACACATTACACTAATTAGGCTGAAAATTAGACAAAACAGGTAAGATAGGTGAGACGGAATGATGTTTACGTTTAGTGAAGATGCGGGGGTGACACTGTTTACGTTTAGAGAGAATTCGAAATAACCCCAAAGTTTACACTTTTTAGGAATTCGAAATAACTAATCACGAAAAAACACTAAATGAATATTTGATTGACAAAAGTTGTTATTATGATATTATAATTATACTGAAATTCACTAAGCGGGAAGTGTTATGAAAAAGAGTTATTTTCTAGGTTGGATGTTTCGTTTGAGATTTATTAAACGATGGGATCGTATGCACAATCAACGCACGACTGACGTAGACTTGCATTCTCACTGCTTAAACGTTGCGACTGTAGCGCATTTATTAGGTGTTATTAAGAACAAAAAGTTTGGTGGAAATGTCGATGCAAACAAACTTGGTATGCTTGGAGTTTACCATGAAATGGCAGAAAGTTTTACGTCTGACATTTCCTCGAAAATCAAATACGCAAATGAAGATATTGCTAGGGAGTTAAAATTATTAGAGAATACGGCAGAAGAAAAGTGTGTTGACTCTTTACCTCAATTTTTGCGTGGCGAATTTAGTAGTTTGATTATTCAAAATAATGTGGATGCAGAACTAAAGCGTATTGTAAAAGCCGCTGATTTGTTAGTGGCGTTATCTAAAGCCAAAGAAGAAGTTGATATGGCGAATAACAATGACTTCGTGGATGCTAAGGATAACTTGCAGGGTAAAGTGAATAGTTTCTTGGATATGCCTGAGGTTGTTTATTTTATTGCCAATTTCGCTGAGGGCTACGGTATTACCATCGACCGTCTGATGACGACTGAGGGCAGTAAGAAAGATATTGAGAAGTGCGCTTAGGTGCTCTTCTTTCTCATCTTAGTAACCCACTAGTTATTACTAAATAGTACCCTTATTAACAAATCCATGTTACAATGACTTAACAGTAGTCAGTGTAGGGGTACTAATGAATCCGTTTAACCATGACAAGATTGGATTAAAAAAAGACTTTTGTGGAAGAGAGACTGAATTAGCCAAGTTAAAGCAGGTCGTCCTGAGCAAGAATAATCTCGTAGTGTACGGCGAAAGACGATATGGCAAATCAGCCCTGATAAGCAATGCATTCCTTCAATTCCCTGATACGGTGTTGCCGGTTGATGTCGATATTTACAACGCTGTTGATGAATATGGAGTTGCCCTCGCTATTTATGATGCTGTCATCAAAGCCATCCCTTTTTCGTTAGAAGAAAAAATCAAAAAACTTCCTAAATTATTTACCCGATTGAGCATCAGTATGATGCCATCAAGATCGGGCGAAAGCGTTGTATTTAAACCTCAATTGGAAGGCCGAACCTTCGAGGACATTATTAACGATACGTTTGATGTTGTTACAGCAGTCTGTAAGCGCGAAGGTTACACGCATGCGGTGATTTCCATTGATGAGTTCCAAGAGGTTGGAAAAATGGAGCGTGTGCGAATAGATGCGGTTCTTCGAACGATTTCACAGCGCAATGACAATGTGTGCTTTATCTTCTCTGGCTCAAAGAAAAACATGCTTAGAAAGATATTGAATGACAAATCAGCACCGTGGTATGGCATGACAACACCGCTGGTCGTAAAAGAAATTGAAACCAAAACATTTCATCAATATTGTGCCGCCAAGTTAAACGCCAAAATTGATCTGGAAGTATTTTCGTATTTAATGAGCAAGGTGAAAGGGCAGACGCAGTTAGTGTTGAAGCTCTGTGGGTTGCTCTATGCAGACATGTTGGATATTGTTACCACTGATGATGTTGATCGCGTTTTCAACTCAGTGGTGGATGACTACGACGATGAATACAGGCATTACTACATGCGCTTACCATCACGCCAGCGTAACGCAATTATGGCGATCGGGTTATCAGGCGGCAAAGGGCTTTTTGCATCGTCTTTGCTAAAAGAATTGCGGATCACTAAACAAGCCTTGTTAAAGTCGCTTGAGGCGTTAGAGGCAAGCGAAGAGGTGGTTAAAGAAGGGGACGGTGCGTATCGATGTTATAACCTTATGCTTCAGTTGTGGGTTGAGAACAGGCTGATACAGCAACAACAGTAATCTCAATAACACGCTGGTACTCATGCACTACGGCGTAATGATGTTAATTGCAAATTTAAAGAGATCGGATATGAGAAAAGTATTTCAAATTGGTGGAACATTCGGGTTGCATTTTGAGCAAGACAAGGTAGACACGACGCCATTTAAAGATAAGCCCTTGGGCGTGTATTTGCCCGATGGCAGGATCGCAGAGTTACGCGTAATTGAAATTATGTTCTATCGACCTGACTTTGCAGATATGTTCGATGTGGCTGCTCATAGAGCTGAGTTGGTTAACTTAGAGTTCTTAGACTCGGAACGACAAAGCACAGTTTTTGAAATCAGTGGTACATATTTTTGGAAATTCTTAGAGGAAGTGCCAAAGTGCTTTATGGGACCTGGCGAAAGCAAGGATTACCACCATGAATCACTAGGGGTGATCATGCAAGTTGCAAGGGCAATTTATCTTGATTGTTTCGTTGATAGCTCAATGGAAAACCAATCATCACCCCCTGAAAAATGCAAGATTTTCATTAAGGAAAATAAGTGTGTTGTTACAGAGATTGCTGAGTGGCCAGAATATGAAAAAACCACCATTGCTGAAAGTGTTGATAATCGATTTGGTGATACTGAGATAGCAGCATTTGTCAGTGAGTTTATTGATGACATGCTAAGAAGGGGGTATCTAAAACATTCATTTGAAAGTGAAGGGGATCACCTGCGCCCTGTTTTTATCCAAACGCCTTGGGGTGAAATGCTGAATCAATCTTTCGATAGCTGCTTAGGTAAATTGAGTCCGTATTCAAGCGAGGGGTGTCCTGCATACATATCGTGGGGTAAATACTTCGTAGACCAAGTGACCAAGTTAGTGAAAGTCGAGTTTAACAACATGTTCAATGCTAACGAACTGGATAAAATGAAGCTTCTGCCGATGGCGAAAAAGATAATTGAAGAGGGGGGTGATTTGTTTGCGATGCAAGGCTCTGAGGGTGCTGTTAATAAAGTATTCCACCGTGTAAAACTATTAGCTTTAGAAGAGTTTGCTACCGTTCAAAGCGCATAGCATTCTGGTTACGCGTAACTAAAAGACATAAGCACAATTGTTATAGCTCATGGCAATTGTGCTGCTTAACTCCCTTGTGATGCTCGCCGTCTGATTTTGGCTATAGGGAAGTTGCAACTGCACATAAATCAAAATAAATGATTGACAACTGCGTTCATTATGATACCATTTAAGAATAGAGTATGAAGCACACAAGGAACAATCATGAGCGAACAAGACATTCAAATGGTATCGGTATCTGTGCCAGATGTAGCAACCAAGCAGCTTAAAGCCCGATATAAAGACGGGAAAAAAGTATTTACGCTATCAAGCAACTGGCTGGCACTTTTTAATATTGACGGTTCAAAGCGTGTTGTTGAAGAGTCGCTAGGCGCAGGTAAGGGGATCCGTGTCCGTAATGTAACCGATGAAGAGATTGCCAATGGCGTTAAAACCAAAAAGGTTTACAGTCGTACTTATACACGTCGTAGCGCGAACCCAATCAATGATTCAGCTCGCCGCAAAGAGTTGCAGCTTGAAATCACCAGCAAGAAAACAATCAATGAATCGCTAGGCGAAGATTGTGAATACGTGCATATCACCTTTCGAGAGAATGAGGTACTTTTCATTCCGATGGAAAAAGCCAAGTACGAATTGCTTCAATCTCTGAAAGGGGAAGAGAAGATCAATACGCTTGTGGCCTTAACAGGTGGTGTGGATTGTGCTGTGCTTGAAGAGTCAGGGTTCCGTGTTGATACTGTAGTGGAATACCGTCCTCAAGAAAAGCGTGACAAAACAGATTACACTGAAATGACTTCAGTTAGCGCATTGGTTAACAGTCAGCCTCGTGTGTTGTGTAATGAAGATATTTACACGCTTAATGCTGATCGTTTGGCTTCAATGGTAGAGGGTAACCCCATTACCTGCGGTCACTTTTCAATTCAGTGTGATGATTTTTCAAATGTAAAAAACAACAAGCAAAAAGCGGATAGTGTGGATGATATGTCTTCCACGATTGATATGTTCATCCCTGTTTTGAACATTATCGACGCAATCAAGATGCCTGTTGTAGTGATTGAGAATGTGCCTAACTTTATGAACAGTATGGCCAATGATATTTTCACATTACAACTTCGCCGACGCGGTTTTAAGGTGCATCAAGATATATTCAATGCCAAAGATCATGGCGGGTACACCACTCGAAAACGCATGTATATGGTTGCGACCACGTTGGATGCTGAGTTCACATTCCCAGCCGCGATAGCTAATCCTGCGCAAAAGGTTTGGGAAGATATTATTGAGCCTAACCTAAGTGAGATCATGAAACATGACGTAACCGACAATAAGGTTATCAAAGATGCCTTTACTACGGGTCGAGTGCGCGCCATTGAACAAGGTAAACAATTTGCCCCAACTTTGCTTAAGGCACAAGGCCAAGATACTAAAGATGCCGTTATAGTCTCTCACGAAGGCCGAGCGTATCGCTTGCCGGTGGCAGTGCAGAAATTGCTGAACGGGATCCCTGATGGGTTTGATTTGAATTGGGCACCGATTGACAAGGCCGCTCAGATTATTGGACAAAGCATTTGCTGCTCACTGCATCACCGTATCATGCAAAGCGTGAAGAACCACATATTGGCTGCGGCGAACACGATAAAGTCGCCTGTAGAGGTGGTTAAGGCCGTCACGTCCGAATTGGCAGTGAAGGTTGAGTCCACCCGCAAAAAAGTCGCCAGTGCGTCTGTAGGTGACAATCAGCAAGCGTTTAGCTTTTAATTGAAGGATTGTTAGTATGAAGTTTTCTGGAACGTACATATCAGAATGGGAAGAGGGCGATGTGTTTAGCCCTGTTGTTGTCACCGCCGTTGATGGTGAATTGACTCTGGCCATTGAAGTGTCAGATGAAGGTGAGAGCTATGAACACCTGTTAGGAGAGCGTGTTGAGCTTACCCAGCCAAACGGTGAAATTTTCACACTGAAGATTGAAAATGCGGAGCCTGTGAACGGCCAGTACAAGGCGTTGTTAGCCGCAATGTAATTGCATTAAAAAAGCCCCACGTTATTGTTGGGGCTTTTTTTCTATGCTTCTTTGAGGAACACCAGTTTTCCATCCCCGCAATGAGTGACATCTCCCAGTAAAAAGAAAAATTTATCACGGCCTATTTCACAGAATATTTCATCAATACCTTTGTGATGAAAAGTGCTGATTATTGCAGGGCTGTTGGTGTCTTTCTTAAATGCCATCTCATAGTCACTCGCATTCCTTTTCAGAAACGTTTCCTTGATCATTAAGTCGGTGCTGATGTCTTCATGTGTGTATTCAGGGTATGCATTTAGGAAGTACGTGTGCAATCCAAAAAAGAATTCGATTTCCGTTGTTAAACTCGCTGTTTTGAGGATGTCATCACTGCTGTATTTAGGTGCATTATCATCACTGGTGAGCGTGTGGATATTAAACGCCACAATTGCCAGTATAAGAGACACTAAAGGAACTAGAATGATGAAACGCTGTTTTGTTTTTTGAGTTATCATATGCCGCTGTGCTCCATGCTTGTTGAGTTGATATAAACCTCATGTTTATGCGCCGATTATAGAGCATGGAAAATGGCTTGGCAAACTAATAGTGAATGGATACGCCGTAATATAAAGTATGACGATCATCAAAATCGACATCGTTTACATCAAAAGACAGCTTGCCCTCAATGTTCACATCGAATTTACCCGTTCGATCTGAGACTAGGTTGCCACTCTTATCACTGCCAATAATACTGTCAGAAAACGTTAGGTTTGACAGGGAGCCATCTTTGTTATTTTTGATGATGCTGGATGTCTGGATGTTGATGTTTGAATTTGCCTGCCCGTGCAAGATGTTTACTCGAAGGTTATCTTTTGTTTTAACCGTCGCTATCTTCCTGTCTTGAGAATATTCAATAGGGTGAGTGCTGATAATTTTGCCTGACATTCTGGATTTTTGGATGGTCGGGAATGCCATTTCACTTAAAGCTTTCAATGTCGGCGCTGAGCTAACAACGATGACGGATGCTTGAGCCGATATTTGTTTTGAATGAGTAGGCGTAATAACGCTTACTGCGCAAACTATTAATGCGCAAGTGGATGCATTAATTTTCATAAAAACTCTGTATCGCTTACTTAAAATGAATATAATAAAGCATATCAATTAAGTAATTGTTTATTTTGATAACGAAACCGATATTGCGGTAAATTTTATACCTTTGCTTTATGATAAACTTATGATGAAAGAAGCAAACTCTTAAATAAAGGATTAATGCGTGAGAAAACTCAAAAACGAATATGAATGTAAAAAAGACTGGCCAGAAGATTGTTTTGTTCAAGGTGACAATACTGGGATAGTTATTGGCGGCGAAGAGGGCACAAGAAAAACGGCTTTTTTTGAGGCGTTCCCAGCGGAGCCTAACAGCACCTTTATTAGAGGGGAAGGTAAAACGTTAGAGGAGGCCGAGGAAGAGGCTTTTAAAGAGCTTACCAAGTACCTATCGTGCCCTGGGCACGAATTCGAAAGAAAAGACAGTACAGGTCGAGGGAAGTGCTCTCACTGTGGTATTGAAGTGTCTGATGTTTTTGAGTCTACCGATACTTGCGATGTTTGTGGTGCTGGGGATGCAGGGCTGCGTTCATGCCCCAAAAGCTATTGCGCGTCCTGTTACTTCACTGATTCAAAGATGGGCGCATACCATGATGCTCGGCTTGCAGATGTCTCACCTGAGATGGAGCCATTGAGTGATGAGGATTGGAGTCGCATTGCGTTTGATATGCTATCGACTCGCACTTACTTTATGCTCCATAAAAAAGGAATGCTTGCTGGCTTAAATAGCCGCAAAACAGTCGATCTTGTCAGAGATTATCGCTTAAGAAGCAACGTTTCCTCGCCCGAACGAATTAAGGATATTGCGCTTAAATACATGCTTAACGCCCCCAATGCCGGTGAGAAGTTTGCGCGATTTTTCACGGAAGGGAAGGCAAGTAGAATGTTGGCCTGCCCAGACCTTAACGATAAATTGGCTAATTACCATTACGACATCAAGGTGTTAATGGATAGTGGCGTAGACATCCAAAAAGCTTATGATGACAACCATATGACCTTTGTTGCAATTGCAACAGAATTTGCTCAGGAAGTCCTGAATGAAGGCGCAAACGCACATGTAAGCGGGAATGTCCCAGAAGATGCTGTTAGAGCTAGAACAAAAGAAGAGCGCGACGCGTCCATAGGTAATGCGATTGAAGCTATATTTGGTGCTCTGGCAAATGGCGGTGGCGAGGAAGAGCTATCTTCTGAAAAGGAAGATAGTTAACTACGAGCTTAGCGAGTTAGGGTTGACGTTAAATGCGGCAAGCCCTTGCATTCCGATTAAATAAAAATTTATCATTGACAAAAAAATTCAAAATGATATGCTACATTCATACTGAAGAGGCACTGAAATTGGTCGGAAAGCTATCAGTACGGGTGTAGCGCCCTCAGCCTTCCTCGTGTAAACGCTATGATTAATATTTGATGGTCTAAACATAACGTTCTTAGCACCCAATCAATATGTAACGAAGGCAACTGTCCGAAATTAAATTGGGTAAATGAGGTTATTATGTTTAAGTCATACGAACAATTCAAAAGTATCACCAAATCAGTGTATGACGCACTGAGAAGCGACCCTTCAATGAAATTATCTGCATTCAGGCAACTTTTCTGTACTGGTGCGGGATATGCCAATCCTCAATCACTTAAGGCATCCTTTCAATGCCCAGTTGATCCGAATCCAATGATGCTGGTGGGTGATGAGTTAGCTGATTTATTCAACACCTCTTATGTTGTTGACGAGCTAGGTGCGCCGAAGGAGCTATCAATAAATGGTGATGATGCCATTATCACTTCTTCAGGTAATGAAGAGGGTGGTGATGAATTTTGGTTCTTGCTCGATGAGATGCGCGGTGTGCTCTATGATGGCGTACTGATGGTTTACATCGGCACAGAGTATGAAGGTAAGTACACGGTTTACAAGCGCCACCAGCAGCCTGAGATCTCTTCTAATGAAGCGGTAATTGTGTTTGTTAATGGCGAGTCAGACATGGGTTTCTACCTGAATGGCCAGTCACTTGGAAATGCTGACAATAAAGCGGGTGATGATTTTTATCCTATCGTCTTGGCTGTTAAAGGCGTGATGTTGGCGCTTAATTGCCATGTTGAAATTGTAGGTATAGAACTCGATGATGGTGAGTGGAATTGGGATATGATACCGGCACGATTATCATCGAAAGATGGTGTTACCACAATGGAGACAATCAATGGCGAAAGCCACTGGTTTTTTGAAAAATATGCTTATTGATAACGGCGGTCACCCGACAGAAAGTACGTTGCAGAAAATTGAAAAATGGTCTGTAAAAGATGATGTGTTTACATTAATGAGTTACGTCCAGCCTCTATTTGAGGGGTATGGTAAATGTGAGTACAACCCTGATAAAGAATCGTGGATTGTATCAACTGGCGGGTGGAGTGGCTGTGAAGATGTCATCATGTCGCTTCAAAAGAACCACCTTTTTTGGTCATTGTGTTGGATGCTATCCAAGCGCGGTGGACATTATGAATTTTTAGGCAATGCGCCCACAGGAGATAATTGTGAAAGTTGAAGAGTTCCAAATCAAAAAGTTACGCATAACTGAAGTTGATAGGCTCGACCCCATAGAAGTGTTTGTTGATGAGATGTCCTCGACAGCAGGTAAAATAACCATTAATTGTTATGGGGAAAGTTGGACGGCGTTTTGGCCGGCAATGGGAGAACGCGGTCTTGTTAACTTTTTCAAAGCTGGTAACAACGAATATTTAATTGGCTATTTAGACAGTTCGTTGCAACGTAAGACCGAGGACTGGGATGCTTATAAGCAGCAGTTGAAGGCAAGGTGCGATAAGCTTAATAGCGAGAACAAAGAAGCCATGTTGGATGCTATTGATGATATGGATGAAGAACGGCTGGCCGAAGAATTAAGAATATCTCCACCTGATGAATTTGATTGCAGAGAGATCTTGCTCGACTCTGGCGAGCTTCAGTATAGCAATACTACTTTGCTGCCAGATGATATTGAAATTAGCGCTTTATTCGTTGAGCCGATGGATATACCCAAACAAGATCACCATAAGTTTGTTTATCTATCTCGTATCATTGATGCGGTGAAAGCAGCCTTGTGAGAGGCCTAGCTGAAGGGGCTTCACAGCCTCTTTAGTGTGATTATTCTCACAAAACAAAATAAACACAAATAAAAGATTGACAAAATTATCATAATGAATTACTATGTAAATATAAAGCAATGAATGTTTTATACACACACAAGAGTATTTATTATGAAAATTACCAAATGGCTATCCGCTGCAATCATCATCCCAACGTTAAGCTTGTTGTCTACTTGTTCAGACAAAGAGAGCTTGCTCGATTCTTTTAATCGCATTACACAAGATAGTTCAGCCGCTTATATTACTTACGTCAGCCCTCGCAATGCGACTGAGCCTGCCACCGAACTAGACCAAATGAGTTTGTTCTTCACCAAGTATGAGTTTGAAACGCTAGAAGATGCAATTGAAGCATACAACGACGACACTGTGGTTGGCGTAAATGTTGCGATTCGAGAACTGTCAGAAGGTCGCCCTCACTTATTCAGCAATACAGGTTCAAGTGCTAATTTATGGGAATGTTTTGACGGCAACGCCCAAAAGGTAAATTGCGAACAGCTAGCAGAAGGCTACCCTGGTTCAATCAAAAGTATTTATTTCGTAACAGACGAAATGCGTTGCAGCAAAAGGAAATGCTTGGCAGGTGAGAGTGAAAGAGTGTCGTCAGTGAGAATGACGCCTGAGATGCTGTTGAGCGCCAATATTGTCATTTCTATAGAGAATGATAGCGGAGTGTTTTCAGCGAAAAGCAAAGAGGCCAAAGAGCTGTTTAAATCACCTAGCTCAAACGTATTTCCTATTACCATAAGCCGCATTCATGCCGTGATGCAAAAGGATGAGTTTTACGAAAAGTACCCTAATAGCAGTGCGTCATCGAAGATTGAAATGACTAGCGTTGAGGAAGATTTATCGGCATTTATCACCATAAAGGATGCGATAAAAAAAGCGCCTCTGGGTGTAGCAGAAGCTTTCATAACAGGTAATGTTGAATCTGATATTGACAATGTGGAAGGCTTGAGTGCTTTGAGTGTTATTAATACGTCTAAAAACACGTTGGATCTGATGGCACCTGCAATCGCAATCGCTATTTTACTGTACAGCATATTATGCTTAAATAAGGTTGATAGAAGGTTGGGGTTAAATAAGGAACTGCCAGAGGGCGTGTCTGATTCAGTGGTGTATGGCGGTGACATGTTAAGCAAGGGAGTGACAGTAACAATGCTTTTCTTCCCTGCAATTATGTGTATACTACCCCCGTTCTTAATGTCCCCACAAGCCTTTATGGAAAGTGCTAATGCGTTTAATTTAAATTTAAACGAAGCCTTTTTTAAGTATGAGTTTTTGTGCAACCTTTTAGACACAAAAGATGGTGGAATACAGAACATGATCCTAATCGGCCTGTTAACATCAGCGGCGAGCATTGGGTTAGGTTTTCATTGTTTGAAAAAGATTAATAAACAGCGTGCTATAATGGCGCGTCAACATGAAGTGAATGCAGACGATAATGAGGCGACTGCAACGTATTCGATGAGCTACTCGTATAGTGCTCCGAATATAACAATTGATAATTTATAGGATATAAGAAAATGTCAAACGAGTTTACAGAGATGCCCAAAATGGTACTGACCCGCAGTGACTATGTGTTGTCTGCACTTTATCAGTGGATGATAGAGAATGATGGCGAGCCTCAAATAGTGGTAAACACACTGGTTGATGGTGTGTTTGCTCCATCAAATTTGATTAATCCAGATGGCACCATCGTATACAATTTGACGCCTACAGCAGTTTCAGGGCTATCGATTAAAGATGGGTATGTTTGCTTCAACGCACGTTTCAATGGCAAGGAGACTTACGTTAGCCTGCCTTGTGTATCTGTGGTGGTTATTTTTGATCGTGTGTCGCAGATTGCCGAGCAGGTTAATTCACCTGAACAACAGCAGTTCATAATCGACAACGGCGGTGCAAAACAGAATGAGCCTGTTGCGCCACCACCCAAGCAAGAAGGTAAGAGTTTCCTTAGGGTTGTGAAATAAATGATTGACAAATTATCATGATGGTATATGATTTAGTTATTGTCATCAATTTTAAGGGAAGCTAATGGCTTTTAACCCCATTGCAATTTTAACAAACGCGACCGACGATCCAGACGTTGCCAAAAACCATCATTTACACGTTGTTCCTTCAGTGTTGGAAAACATTGAGGAACACGACAAGGTTGCTCGGCTGATAAAGGATGCCAATGGCGGCGTGGAAAGTGATGACTCAAAATTAATGTCGGATTCAGCCGATGAAATGCGAAAAGTGGTGGAAGGCTTTTATGCGAAATGGCCAGCTCCCGTTATTGAAAACATTGAAGATGTCTTTGATATTCAAGACGAGATACCCACTGCCTATTGGGGGTTGACGTTGATGCATAGCAGACCGTTAATCCCGCTGGTTGCCTTAAACGACCCTAAAACAAGCGCCACGATCTTTTATAAAGATGATCTTACAGGTGCTGTGTTTAAAGTGCCCAACATTTGGTACAACCAACCTAACCGCGCACGATCTATCCGCTGGAGCTTTTAATGAAAAAAGAGCTATTGTCTGCCCAAATTGACTCTCTGAGTCATCAAGCCGAATCGCCTGATTGCATTAAGGCAGTTGGGGTGGTCGGTGAAAAGGGCACGGAATATTCGTTTAATTTTGAGGCGACAGATCGCCTCCGTATCGTTCAAGAGCTTAGAGATGTTAAGCGTGAAATAGCATCTGCCACAAATGGGTTTGTTGAGTTTGGTTTAAATGATAACTGGTTCTGTGTTGAGCTGGATAAGGAAGAAAAAGATGACATGTGATGTTGACACCAGCATTGTGACAAGCGAAAGCTTTCAGCAGAAAGTGGCGCGTAAAGGGGAGATAACCCATAAGCTAAAAGCGCTGTCTAAAGAATACATCGCACTTGCCTATGAAAATATACAGGTGTGTAACCATCCCTTTGTAAGAGTGTCTGGTCACGAGGGACGGTTTCCTTACCACAAAAATGACATGGCTGTGTGTACCTCTTGCGGATTAGCATTAAACGGTCAGTCTGGCTTTGCGCCTGATGTGCCTTTTATCAACTTCAGAGATAGCACTATCGTGTTTAATGACGCTAAGGTGCCATTGAGAGAGATAGTTGAGTACAGGCTCAGTGTGGAAATGCAATACGCCTTACAATACCCGAAACGCTTTACCCCTGATTATTTGAAGTCCATGTTTGAGGACTCGCCGTTCGATAGTCAAAAAATATTAGAGCTGGATGAACGAAACTACGTGGTGATTTCTGATGAGTTAATAGATTCATACGATAGCTTCAGAAGCCATTACTATTCTAATTAACATGTATCACGTCGTATAGTTTCAAGGAGTTGCGGTGTCGTTTTTAAAAAAAAGGATAGATGTTAAAACTATACCGACTGAAGCCCTTTCTGTGTTGGATGAAAGAGAAAAATTAATTTTCACAGGCAGGGTGCAAGGTTCTACCTTAAAGTCTCTTGCTATTGATATTGGTTTGTCTGCAACACGGGTTGGGCAGCTAGAAAAGCGGGTGTTCCTGAAAGTGGGCGCTGAGTTATTCAGGCTAGGGATCCCAAATAAATTTCCGCCAATTATTGGAAAAGCAAATAAGACTTATGTGAAAGTTTGCGGTATGGACTTTTTAAGTATACAAGGGCTTAGACCAAGTGCGCACAACTACAGAGTGCAAAGGGAACGATACTTTGGCGACCATAAATAGTAAATGTAGGAGAGAGGATGAAAAGTATAACCCTGCCAAAAGGTTTAAGAATTGAAGTTGTGGACAACACAAATCTTACTGTGCCTGTAGGCACAAAAGCCACCCTAACTATGGAAGAAACCATACGCTTTAATAGCATTACCAATACAGTTTTCGCGGCTATTGATGGTGACGACATGGTTAGCGGACTGCCTTTCGAACAGTGCAAAATAATTACCGATAATTTCAAAAAAACATTCAAACCGAAAAGGAAAAAATAAGTTATGTTGAATAAAATTTTTAACTTCAATGTCGGCGGCAATAGGACCCTTTATCATACTGCTTGTTGGTTTGTATTCTGTAATTGTTTTTAAGCAACAGAAAGATGAATAACTTTAAAAAGGAATGCTGTCGATAGCGTTGATGATGTCACTTTGCTCTATTGGGGCTGATGATTATCGGGTGTCAGGCATTTACATTTTGTTTGCTGGGGTCAGTCTTTTTTGGGACTCCCAGATAAGAAATAAGCACGAGGAAAGGACATGGTAACTAGGAAAAGCTATATAACAATGCGGTTTTTATTGCTGTTAATGCTTGTGTTTATGGTTATGACATTGCCCACGTTAGATGTTTATGTAAGTTTAATTAACACTCTAATTCCCATTGAATGGCTGAAATTATCAGTGTCTATGGCAGTGAGTACTTCAAGCTTGGTTCTGTTCATGTGGCTTGCGCCAAAAACGTCAATTTTGATAGAGGAAAAGTAGTGACCGAACGTATTGGTTCAATTCACCTTAAACAGTTCATTGGTAAACTAATAGAAGATGAGTCTACCAAGGCTGATGTGCTATCTTTAGTTGATAGATATATTAACACCGTGAAATCTGACCAAAAAGATTTGGTTAATGGACTTCAACAGCTTATGCAATCGCCTGTAGAGGGTAAACGCAATGCTAAAACTTTAATTGAAAGATTCGGTAAAATGCCAGAAGTTGTTTTTTCAAAACAGAGTAAGCCTTAAGGAGTATATAGTGAAAACCACCAATGAAGATGGCCGCGATGTTGTTACGCCTATTGTGATTGGCAATTCACATGGGTTACTTGGTAACGTTTTATCTAATGCAGCGTCACGGAGTGTAGTGCTTGCTCACACGCCCGACATTGCAAAGAAAGATGTGCCTGTTGTTTTGGTCGATCCTAAAGGGTGCAGCCAGAATATCTCTAAGCTCATGGAAAGTGAGATAATGAAAAGTAGGTTAGATGACCTGCTAACTTTGAATTACCTGCCAAAAAAAGACCGTTAGTTTTTATCACTCCCTTATTCACCCCAAAATAAATGATTGACTTTGAAATTCATTTTGATAAAATGTCAATTATACCGTTTATGGCTACGGTTGCCGCTCTTATTTATGGTCAAAGCCAGTATTACCAACATGTAAATTGACACTATGTAATCTTATTATGGTTGCATGGATGCCAACAAGAGCACGTATCTAGGCGACATTACTATTAGGACTACATCATGATCTTTGATATCAATAAATCATCGTTTTCTGCGGCGATCAAACGCCTGCAATCCACCTTTACACTTCAGCACTGCTTGGGCGTGGTCACACATCGGTTAAGCCGAATGGGCAATGTCACTCTTATTAACGATTTAAACGACGCCTTAGGCGAACTTGATGACCAACGAGGGGTAGATAGGAAACGTGCCTCAGAATTGCTCTCAAGAACCCTGACGGGCGAACCATACAATGTGTTATCCGCAAAAATGAAGGCTGAAGCAGGTGATTCTAAAGAAAGTGGTGGCTTAGGGACATTGCGTGCTCGCCTGGGCGAGCTGGACGCGCTTGTTTTTACTATCGGATTTGAAGGCAAATCACTCAAAGAAGGGTTGATCACTGCGCTTTTGTCGATGGTAAGAGAGAATGGCGTGAATAAGGTCGGGGATCCGTTGTTTTTAACAGAAAGAAAGCAATATATGCCAGACGCGGACTTTTTTTGGGGAAGCTTTCATGCGCTTTTACTTGAGCATGAGGTGTCGAGTGTAGTCACGAATGGTTTTGATGAGCCTGTTAGTGATCACCACGGACTCGAACACCATAAGCGTGAAGTTGAGTTCTACCTGAGTGACGGCTCAAAGATCAGCTTGCACTACGAATACAAGTCCTCTGAGTACGTCGATATTGACGAGATGGACTGTGCCCTGTACGTAAATGAAGATGACGTGTACGAGTTTTTTGATTCATCAGAAACGCACGATGACATTTTTGTAACTGATGGGATTATCGAAAGTTTGAATGATGGTATGCAAGGTGCTTTTGTTTATGGTAGCAATCAAGACTTAGTAGATGTGCAAACCGATACGAATAAAAAACTGTTAAGCGTAGCCTTGCCAGCGTTATCAAGCGCCTTTAGTTAAGCGGAGAGTGGGATGTTGTATTTTGCATTAATCGTATTTGTCGTTGTCGTTACGGGGGCAATCAAGCTTGCTCGCGGGTATCGCACAAAAGTGCGGTTTCCTAGCGGGTGGTATAACGTGAAGACGTATTTCACGGATGATAATCGCCCGTATATCATACATCAAGAAAGGCGAGTTTACCTATATGATGAGGACTGTGTTTATGTCCCTTTGAATTGGAAAATAAAAATAAATGATTGACAAAATGCCGTATTGAGATATACTGTTTACATTGATTCGACAGGAATAAAATTATGACTACCACTCTTCTTACTATGCTTTACAAAACGCCGTGCTCGACTGATCGCGGTGGAATCAAACTGTCAGGTGAATTCACCGAATCGCTTTACGAACGCATGTCTGTAGCGATGGATAATGGCGGTATTGATGGTATGTTTATCCCCGCAGAGTTAAGTTTAACTTCGCCAGCGGATGAAGTGATTGCTCATCACGGTTATGAGGCCGAACATGACTTTGCTGGCGTGTACATTGAAGAGTTACACAATGCAGATAGCTTCAAGGAGTTCTCCCGCAATATTGTGACAGTAGAAGACGCGGATAGTCCTGTCATGGCGGTTAGTGATTTTGTTGAGCGATTAGAGCAAGCGAACTATGATGAAGACAGTGAGTTAGCCAGAATGCAATCTTTGACAAAGAGTGATTTACCTGTCACAAATGAATTCATAAAACAATTTGCTGATTTGATGCCTGAGATAGTGACAATCAATGGCCAAACAATAGCAGATTTAGCACAGCAGTATCAGGGCGATAACGTTGATGTTGCCGAGTCGTTCCAATCCATGTTGGGTGAGCTGGAAAAAGGCGCTGTTGTGATCAATGAGGACTTACATCATTTCATATATGACGGAATGACCCCTGAGGCGTCTGTTTGCCATTCCTTTTCTGAGTTTTGCATACAGTATCTTCCTTTTGAAGAGAGTGAATCTGTTGTGTTGTCTGAAAAGGCGAATGATTTCTTAGAAAAAAACGATAAGGAAAAAGAGATTTACATTACCGCGTGTCGCTCACTGCATATCAGTGAGACGGGCGTACTGTTTAATGATAGCGGCAATTACTATACGTTTTATCCGTCGCTAAGAGCGTTTGCAGCCCATTACTTTGATGATATCGATGTAAAACGAATGGCGTCTCATCGGGTCGGTGAGAGAGCTGACGGTAATGTTGTGTTTTTTGAAAGTGGCTATGATGAAAGTAATATTTCCGATGAAGATGGTGACGCTGTATTCAGTAAGAGTGAAGCGGTAGGTCAGATTAATATTAAATAAATGATTGACAATTTAAATCAAGATGATAAAATCATTCTATACTTAATTTAGGGTTGAACGAGATGAAAATGAAACAGCGTAATTACATGGGTGTGCTGGTGGTTAATCACTACACGGCGGACGAGGCTATCGATTGTGTTGGCGCTCAGCTTCCATCTCCTTCTATCACCGAAATAGCCCTTTACAGGGCGTCTAAAGATATCAATACAGGTAAGGTTATCCGTGGTGACATGATCAGTAAGATTCATATGTCAGATCACCAGTTTGGCCACATGATTGCCCGACCTAATTTTAACAGTGGTCAGCTTGTCACGATTGATAATGTAAGTGGTTATAAAGTCTCCAAGTTGGAAAATGAATTCGATCCTACAAAGCAAGATTTGTCAGCAGAAGTGAATAGCTTGTTAGGAAATGATGATGATAATCAGGTGGCGCGTTTTATCAATGAAATGCTGGCATTGAGTGAGTCGGCGGTTGAAAAGAACCGCTTAATTAAACGTGATAAGGAAGAAATCCAAAAATACGGCAGAATGTTGCTTACATACGTTCAGTCCAATGAGAATTATGCGTTAAATGTCATTAACAAGGTTGCTGAGAAGCGCTCAAACGAAGTGAAAAGTAGTATTCATCATACGATACGAGATGCGCACAGGATTGGCGGTGAAGCCCTGTTGTCTATTGAAAACAAGGCGGATTCCGATAATGCTCCGAGACTGAGTTCAGCTGGATTTATGATGGTCAGCTTGGGCAACTCAACGAGCGAGCCACTTTTTGATGATGTGAACATGTCACATAGCGTGGTGGGTATAACCTTAGCAACAGCAGTGGCAAAAAAATCGATATTTTCTACCAGAGAAGATATGTTCTCAAAAGAAGAAGAGTTGTTCAAAGTGATTATGTCACCAGAGCAGTACGCGAGATTTGTCCGTGCAGATAAAATGGAGGTATCTTGCACCATCAGCCGCCTTTTTGCTGAAAAAATGGATGAGTTCGATCGAAATGACACGAGAGAGGTGCAGTATTCTCCTTCAGAGGGTTCGGATTTATTTTCAGAGTATATTCATGCAGTGAAACAAGTGATAAACGGGCTGGAAGAGGATAAATATAAAGGAAAAGCGGGTTTGCGCAGTCTTCTTGATGGGTTCAAGCTAGTCAAGGAGCGCTACGAAGCGTATTTGCAAGATAGCACTGATGCTAAATTATCAGCCACTCAGGCAGTGTTTGAAGATCACCAGAAAAGGCTATCAGAGTTTTTTGAAAATGAAGTGGCTTTGCTGCCTGATAGTGTTAAAGGTAAGATTGTTTCACCTTTGAGCGGATTGGTCTCTAAGGCTCAGCTGCAATTAGCGATGAAGAAAGGGGAAGATGGTGGGAATATCAAAGATTAGTTCAGTCGAAAAACAATGGTACCAATGCTTTTTAATCATGGTTTGCGGAAAAAGGATCAGAGGTATAAGAGGCATAGCTAGCTCTGCTGATGATTTTGCTGAAAGAATTTGGTCGCAATCCAAAATGATTTTGCAATCAAAAGGCCTTGGTGATCAAGTTGTTTTAAAAAGGATTGAAGTTGAGTTGGTGCCAGAGAGCGTCAAGTCACGTTATAATCTCAATAACAGTCAAGATCACGATAGGTTCATCCAGTATTTGGATGATGAGCCACCAGCAAGACTCAATTAAAAAAACACTTCTAAGGCACCTATATGGTGCCTTTTTAAATCCTCTAGTTCATTAAAAATAGACTTTATTGCTGGCTATGATAAAGTGATTTTAGTCCATCGCTTAGCGATGCAAACCCCGCGTGCTACGTATTATTAAGGAAAATTTATGAACCTTTTCATAATGGAAAAAATATCGCAATACCGCCAGGTGCAAGAGCTTGGTTTTATTCAGTCTGAAGATGAAGTGTTGTTTACTCAAAGCTTAGGCCTTTATTACAGCAAAACCCCTGATATCGGCTTCTCAGAAGTGCCTTTCACTGGTGAGATGCGTGAAGTTGATTACCACAAGCATTTACTTAAATATCCAGCCCCTTACAAAGAGTCTGGGGAGGGGTTAATTCGAGGTGATCTTGGTGGTGAGATGCGGTTCGAGGATAGGGATTATGCTGAAATCATCGTTATGGTTGATATGGATAGGAAGGGTTTTTACGGTGCCTATCAGATAATTGAAAAGCTGGGGTATTTATCTCATCCGAACATCACGTTTTGTAAGATGGTGGCTTATGACGCAAAGAGTCTAACAAAGGCGTTTAATGGTCGATCGCTGATTGATGAGAACCTTAATAGATGGGTAGATGAACAAAGACTTAAAAGAACCTTTGAATACTGGTGGCGAGCCAACTCTCACTTGGTTTTTGGAGAGGCGTTAAAGTGGGCGGATATTAAGCCAGATGGTGCCATATCAAAGTATCAGGTGTACACACTGTGTTTGTTCCGTGACGTTAAGACGCTTTCCCAAGATAAACTTTTAAAAATGCTGGAAAAGCCTAAGGTGCTTAAGAAATATACTGGTAGCAAAGCAAGCGCAGGATCATCTTCTTCCTACTATAGTATTGTTGAGGGGTTGATGACAGTGGGCTTGATTTCTTGTGAAAATGGGGTGTGCAGATTATCAGAAAAAGGAAGTTTATTTATCGGCATGCTTCATCCTAGAACATATGACGCTGAGCTGCCATTTAGAATTGAAAAGTGGTTGTCGGCTGCCGATCTGGATGAATCAAGAGGTAAAATGAAACGCTATATTAATCAGTTTTTTGGGCGGCAATTAAGATATCAACGGAAAGTAAAAAAAGACGCATAGCCAAGATGCTGTAGCTGCTTGTCTCTTTCGTTAATAAGTATCCTTTATTGTTCGGTTGCGAGTAGATTATATCTGGGCAAATTAACGCCCAGATATTTTAATGTGTCAGAACTCTTGTTTTTAGCTACTCACTTTCACATACATTTCTTCGACTATAGCTCTGTGTTCATCGCTTTGCGGGACGCCGCCAAAATTGGTGTGTAAGAAGTACCTTATTTTATCCGCTTCGGTTACAGGGCTTCCGTCGAATGTATGAAGCTCATTTGAAGTCATTCGGCTTTGTCTGAACTGAATTTTATCTGGGTTCTCCATGTCGTCAAAAAACATTTTAGAGCCGTTTTCGAGGATGTAGGGGATTTCTCCCGTGGCAAATTTAATAAGCGTGGTTAGACGCTGTTTGCCGTCCACACCTTCGCAGTATTTATCCATTGATGCTTCGTTTATGACAACAGCAACACTGTTAATGGGTTGGTTTTCAAACACTGATTTCAATAGGGCTTGCTGATGCTCCTCCTGCCACACATAATCCCGCTGATATTCAGCGTCTAAGAATAAGCTTCCCTCTTCATGAAGATAAAGGAAATGCCCTATTGTTGTAGAGGTGGATTTTACTCGTAATCTGTTTTTAAATAAGCTCATGTAGCCCCCTTGATTTATGCAACCATATTATCATTTTGAAATTTAATGTGCAATGTAAAAAATGCGCTTTACCTAGTGCGTTGGGGGGGGTTGTTGCTATGTGTTAATATTACAAGAATGAATCAAGGAGGATGTATGAAAAAAATATTATTGGCAACAATGGCTTTGGCGTGTTTTTCGGCTAATGCCGCGTTAATACAAACAGATTGGAAGACTGAAGGAGATGGTCTTGCTTTTGTCGATGAGGAGACGGGGATCGAGTGGCTTAAACTCACTGAGACGGCAGGTATGTCTTTTAACGAGTTGTCACAAGAGATGGATACGACCTACGCGGGGTGGGAGTTTGCAGGCTACCACGATACGCTTGATGTACTTGAAAAGATATTTGTCACAACAGATATATCGTCAGAGAGAGATGGAGTCTTCTTTTCCAAGCAGTACAATTTTTCAAGCTACAATTCGGATTTTGATATGTTCACCCATTATTTCGGTGCTAATGTTGCCGGCGTCAAAGGGTACACTTACGGTGCGATGACGAACCCCTTCACAGGTAGCATGTCGCTTTATGGCGGTAATAAAGGCAAAGTTAGTCAGGGGTATTATTACAATTACTACCTTAATTACGCAACATTTAACGACACTGATGCTAATGAAAGAACTGGTTTTTATCTGACTAGTAATGGTGGGACCACTTATTCATCTATCAACAACCCAGAAATCAATGAGAACAATGCAAATTCACCTTACAATGCAGTAAGCGTATCCGAACCTGGCTCTTTTGCTATGCTGGGCTTAGGAGCCTTGTTGGTAGGGTTTAGGCGTAAGTTGTGGCGTAAAAGTCATTGTGATTAGCTCGCAGTAGTTAAAAATGAACAATCAAGGTCGCATTTCAGCGGCCTTTTTAACGCCTGAGTATAAATAAATGATTGACAAATTATCATAATGAGTTAATATGCATACTCACACACAAGGAAACTATTATGCATATAACAGCAAAACAAAACACCCTATCTATTTCTGGCACTAAATGGTTCGATCACGGTTCTGAGTCTTGTTTGTTTTTCGGATTGAAGCTAGTGTTAAACAAAGCCTTCGATAACACCAAAGATGCTCACGAGCACTTCGTCAATACGTATTTTGATGAAATGGGGTTTAGTGGTCACTATTGGTTATTGCCTGAGTCACGAAAAGATTTTATTACCAAAGAGTTTGGCTACTCAATTAGCAACGTTCCCGAAGAAAGTATCATTGAAGCTGTGGAGTTTGGCGAAGACACCACAACGATTCAAATTGTTCTTATGGAGCGCCCCGAGGATATCGCCGAAGAAATTGAAGCGACTTGCTCGGAGCTGAACGAATACCGTGAAGCCGGTTACATCAAAAGTTTCCAGCAATATTGGTTGTACTAGGTCTATTATGGGAAATTCATACTTCAGTCATATTGAGAAGACGCCTTGTGCGTTTTCTGATTTACCTCGCCCCGCCCAAAAAGCCTTCATCTGGCGAGCTGCCGAGAACGGTGGTGAACTTAGTGAGAATATTCACGTAAACATAGGGTCATGCAATCACGCGCCGTGTGATGTGACAGAGGAAGCCTGGGGCGATGCTATATCAAAAGCTTCAGTTTCGTGCGAAGGGATGTTTTTTTATTTTTTCGAAGTACCCACAGAGTCTATTAAATCAATTATTTTGACTAACAATGAGTGTTTATCGGAAGATTATAGCTGCTGGGAAGATTACGAGTCGGATTATGTGGATCCGACTTTAGTTATGCACTCCCGAACTGACAGGTTTCCTGTCCTTGCTCCTCTTGGTGAGGAGGAGGTGCTTGAAGACGGTTGGCATAGGTTGCATAGTTATATTTCACAGGGGCACTCTTCAGTCCCTGTGTTGGAGTTTTAACTCAATCGTGAACGCGGTGCTTGTGGAATAAATGATTGACAAAAGTTCATTATGATAATACACTGTGTGCATAAATTGATGTTCACTTCAGCAAGGCAGAATCTTTATGAAAACGTTTATCTACGGTCTCAAAGCAAGACCCCCAAGTATTGGCGCGGTGCCTAAAGGCTTTGACGAATGGGTTGAAAGAGACGATGTGCCAGTAGACATAAAAAATGAGTGGCACGAAAGTAATTACCGCCATGGGATCATAAGGTTTAGCGAAGCGCTACCGGCTCAAGAGATATCTTCATACGAATTGATTGATATGAATACTCCCCCTAAAGAAAAGATGTGGGAAAAGTTCGTGGAATTTTGTGTTGAGCTTATTGAGTACGAAGTCGAATTCAAAGAGTTTGTTTCTGATTATATTCATCCCAAAGGCGATGTGAGAGAAAATAACCCCTTGCATCGCTTAAAGTCCACGGAGTTTTTTGCTCTACTAAAAGGGAAGGGGTACTCTGGCGATATGAAAGGGCTGGAAGTCTTTTACAATAATTTGTAGAAATTAAAGCGACTTGCGCTGAATGAATATCGTGAATTTGGTTGGCACAGGTCACAAAGTTAAATACCATAGGGCACACGTCCGTTCCTGTTTGGAGTTTTAAAATGAAATTTACCGTATACATACCAAAGGGTGCAGTTTTGCCTGTTCGTTATTATTCAGTTGACAAAAAAAACCTATCAATAGGATATGCTGGTGGGCACATTACCGTTATTACTGATGATCCTGATTTAAGAGACCAAGCTGAGTCGTTCCTTGCCCGAAAAGGCGTTGATATTGGTGTTTACGCGGATAACGAGTCGAAAAAGACGCTGTTACAACAAATGAAAGATGCAGATATTATTCAACAGAAAGGCGTTAACGACTCCTACAAACCATTAGCGCCAATAAGCAGTTATTCTGCCAACGCAAAACCCAAAACAATTAATGACCTGATCAAAGAGTCGAAAGAACTGGTGCTGAAAACCGCTCCGTTTAAAGTTAGCAGCATCAAGAACCTTTCTGTCGTGGTATCCAGTAATGAGGTGGACGACCTGCATAGACTGTTGTCGCTCAGTAAGCTGGAGAATGTGACTAAAGGGCATCTTGAAGTGGCTGACATTGAGATTGTAGATAACAAAACTGGGGATGTACTGTTAGTTGAACGCAAGACAACGCAGGATATGTACCAGAGCGTTATTGTGAACCACCATGCACACGACCAAAGTGAACGTATGTTTGAGCGTGTACAGCAATTAAGAGCTGATGGGAAAAGAGCACGCGCTATATGGGTAGTAGAAGGCATTGAAGGTGGTAAAACACAGCTTGATAATGCATTACCAGAAATTCGTCAGGTTTCCGGTCTTGTTGGGTACCTAGATGCGATAAATGACCAAAGTGTATTGCAGTCATACAGTATTAGGCACACTGCCTACTTGGTTTTAAAGTTTGCACAAGCCTTCTTTGAACAAAAGCTGGCCAATACTGTTAAAACAAAGAATCCGATGGTTAATCGCTCCGGCAAGGCGCGTCTTGAGGCGAAAGCTAATTCCGCCCCTATTGCTCAAAGAGAGTCATCTGGCGTTGTACGTCATACCGCAACAGATTTAGCCAGCATGCTGAGTTACATCCCAAGCGTTAACACCAAAGTGGCTCAGAATTTAGCGGCCACAGGGAAATCGTTTGCCGAAATATTGCAAATGCCACTCTCTGAAATAATGGAAATAGAGGGTGTAGGTAAAAAGACAGCCGAACAGATATTGAACGCTTTTAACATGAGAGGGTAGGTAAGTGGAGTTCAACAAGGACTGCCCTGGTCATAAAGCCAGAAAACGGAAGTGATAAAGTATAGCTGTAGATAAACCCTTTCAATTGCTATTTCATTATGATAATATAACCCTATATTGAGTACGACACTTTGCCGATAAATCTTAATATAGGATTGCAACCTACTTTGGCCACGCATTTGCGACGGTAAAACAGCTTAAGAAATTCTTCTTATTAATCACTATTGCTAATTTGGCGATAGAGGTAACGGCCAAGACTTCTGAATAATCGCCATTATTAGGAATTTTGAAATGAAATACGTTAATACTGAATCTCAGCTAGACACCTTGGCTAGAAAATTGGCCGAGCGCCTTAAAGTCCCAGTGACTCGCGTGAAAAGCGCGATTGCAAACGCTGAAGGTTTTGAGCATATATCCGCTTTAAACGCAGCATTTTCAACTACCCCATCCCCCAGTGAAAAAGAACCTGTAAGGGTTAATAGAAGTCATGTCATGACGCAATTTGTGCTGTGGCTGGAAGACAACGTGGACATGGGCACCGACATTCACTTTGACAATGAAGGTGAAGTTAACTCAGAAAATGTATTAGCTGAAATTAATATGCTGAACGCCAACACAAGTGTTTTTCAAAGCCTGATGGTTGAATTTGATACCTGGTGGTTGGCGCAGACCAGTCGGCCTGATTTACTAGCAGCCTCTCAAAAAGAAAGCGTCGGTTATGACAGTGACGGTGAATTCTATGAGGGTGTGGAGGGCGCGATAACGGATGTTGCAATGTCACTTTCAAGCGAGCCTCAACTGACAAAGGCGCTAGCCGTTCTTCAGCTGCACGGACTAGACGATATTGCTGGAAAACTCAAAGAGTTGGCAATTGATGGTGTTGTGTTTAAGCAACTTAATTAAATGACATAAGGCGGGTTGTTCCCGCCTTTTCTATTGGAAATTTTATGCAGTGTAGTGATATAAGTCTTATTTTTCTTGATATTGATGGAGTGTTAAACAAGCAGTGTTCGCTGCCTGATAGCAATGATGTTCAGGTGAAAGGGGGACGTTTGGACAGTGGTTGTTTGTCCGCGTTTCAGGAGCTGGTGGACAGCACACAGGCTAAAATTGTCATATCTTCTGCTTGGCGCTCGAAGAACATTCCATACAACGAACTGCTTGATGGAAGTGGGTTAAGCATTGACATTATCGGTAAAACGCCGAGTTTGAGCGATTATTGCTTCCGTGGCAATGAAATATGGGCATGGGTTGATCAAGATGGCAAAGAAATTGGAATAAATAGCCCACACAACTTCAATCAATACCTGATCCTAGACGATAGCTCGGATATCCTTTATTGGCAGAGACACAACTTGTATAGAACAGAAAGCGATACGGGGTTAACCTCCGGTGGCGCTTATCGAGCAGCACGCCAGTTAAAGTCTTTAAAGAACTTATAACCTGGTGCGGCTAGCAGATGAATAGCATTGCAGAAATCGAATGAAGGCATTGAAGGTGGTAAAACACAGCTTGATAATGCATTACCAGAAATTCGTCAGGTTTCCGGTCTTGTTGGGTACCTAGATGCGATAAATGACCAAAGTGTATTGCAGTCATACAGTATTAGGCACACTGCCTACTTGGTTTTAAAGTTTGCACAAGCCTTCTTTGAACAAAAGCTGGCCAATACTGTTAAAACAAAGAATCCGATGGTTAATCGCTCCGGCAAGGCGCGTCTTGAGGCGAAAGCTAATTCCGCCCCTATTGCTCAAAGAGAGTCATCTGGCGTTGTACGTCATACCGCAACAGATTTAGCCAGCATGCTGAGTTACATCCCAAGCGTTAACACCAAAGTGGCTCAGAATTTAGCGGCCACAGGGAAATCGTTTGCCGAAATATTGCAAATGCCACTCTCTGAAATAATGGAAATAGAGGGTGTAGGTAAAAAGACAGCCGAACAGATATTGAACGCTTTTAACATGAGAGGGTAGGTAAGTGGAGTTCAACAAGGACTGCCCTGGTCATAAAGCCAGAAAACGGAAGTGATAAAGTATAGCTGTAGATAAACCCTTTCAATTGCTATTTCATTATGATAATATAACCCTATATTGAGTACGACACTTTGCCGATAAATCTTAATATAGGATTGCAACCTACTTTGGCCACGCATTTGCGACGGTAAAACAGCTTAAGAAATTCTTCTTATTAATCACTATTGCTAATTTGGCGATAGAGGTAACGGCCAAGACTTCTGAATAATCGCCATTATTAGGAATTTTGAAATGAAATACGTTAATACTGAATCTCAGCTAGACACCTTGGCTAGAAAATTGGCCGAGCGCCTTAAAGTCCCAGTGACTCGCGTGAAAAGCGCGATTGCAAACGCTGAAGGTTTTGAGCATATATCCGCTTTAAACGCAGCATTTTCAACTACCCCATCCCCCAGTGAAAAAGAACCTGTAAGGGTTAATAGAAGTCATGTCATGACGCAATTTGTGCTGTGGCTGGAAGACAACGTGGACATGGGCACCGACATTCACTTTGACAATGAAGGTGAAGTTAACTCAGAAAATGTATTAGCTGAAATTAATATGCTGAACGCCAACACAAGTGTTTTTCAAAGCCTGATGGTTGAATTTGATACCTGGTGGTTGGCGCAGACCAGTCGGCCTGATTTACTAGCAGCCTCTCAAAAAGAAAGCGTCGGTTATGACAGTGACGGTGAATTCTATGAGGGTGTGGAGGGCGCGATAACGGATGTTGCAATGTCACTTTCAAGCGAGCCTCAACTGACAAAGGCGCTAGCCGTTCTTCAGCTGCACGGACTAGACGATATTGCTGGAAAACTCAAAGAGTTGGCAATTGATGGTGTTGTGTTTAAGCAACTTAATTAAATGACATAAGGCGGGTTGTTCCCGCCTTTTCTATTGGAAATTTTATGCAGTGTAGTGATATAAGTCTTATTTTTCTTGATATTGATGGAGTGTTAAACAAGCAGTGTTCGCTGCCTGATAGCAATGATGTTCAGGTGAAAGGGGGACGTTTGGACAGTGGTTGTTTGTCCGCGTTTCAGGAGCTGGTGGACAGCACACAGGCTAAAATTGTCATATCTTCTGCTTGGCGCTCGAAGAACATTCCATACAACGAACTGCTTGATGGAAGTGGGTTAAGCATTGACATTATCGGTAAAACGCCGAGTTTGAGCGATTATTGCTTCCGTGGCAATGAAATATGGGCATGGGTTGATCAAGATGGCAAAGAAATTGGAATAAATAGCCCACACAACTTCAATCAATACCTGATCCTAGACGATAGCTCGGATATCCTTTATTGGCAGAGACACAACTTGTATAGAACAGAAAGCGATACGGGGTTAACCTCCGGTGGCGCTTATCGAGCAGCACGCCAGTTAAAGTCTTTAAAGAACTTATAACCTGGTGCGGCTAGCAGATGAATAGCATTGCAGAAATCGAATAATATCGCAACAAAACACCTTTACATACAACTTGAGCGTTAGTCATAACAACAAGCTGTTGTGTTCGTTGCGATTTAAATCAAGAGATATGCTCGTTCTTAGGGTAAGTATCAATCAGCGATCTAACCATTGATAAATACCCTTTATATTGAGGGTGATTTAGCCTTCCATCCAATAAGTGGATCCGTCTGTTCTTAGGTTGGTTTTCAAGCCTCACTAGCCTTCCGAACCCTTGCTTTAATAGCATCATAGTGTTCATTAGCTCGATATCACTAGAGCGATGTTGATTCCTGACCATTCTAACTTGATGCGTTAATGATCGGTTCGCGCCAAACGGTATTTTTGCGATAATAAGATCTGTTAGTACGTTATCCTTTTCACTTATTTCATCTAAGTTTAGCCCGATGCTTTTGCCGTTAATGTCTAGTCCGACCCACGCATTACCTAAGGTTAGCCATAATGGGCGTTCCCCCTTTTTCGTGAGTGATATGAATTGTGATTTTTGTTCATCAAGCGTGTTTTTCCCGTCAGCTGCAATAATGCAGTAATTCAGCCCCATTGATTCAAGTAGGCTTTTGGTCACAATCACATCATCAAAGGCTGTCATCAATACCATTACCCCACCAGCGCTGCTTTGGTAGGCTTTATTGATGTAGTTAGCTATTTCCCCGACCCATCTCAATTTTGCTTGCTCTCGATTGTCTGAACTGCCTTTGAATGCACGCCCGATAGGCATGAGTTTGTCACTTTCATTGCGATCCTTGGGCGGCAGGAAAATCGTTTTCACTGTGCTTCGTATCCAAGGCGCAACGACAGGTGGGAATTCCATTTTATGTTCGCTATTTATTGCCAAGATGTTGGATGTGTAATTACTGCTATACATGTTGTATCGCTTAATATATAGCGTTGCAGAGACCACAACCGCACCCTGCACTCTAGCCCACATATCTCTAAAATAGGAGCCGGTATCTATTTGTCCTGTATTCACTTGAGGGTAATGCAGGACAGGGGAGTAGTTTATTATTGCAACTGTGTTGCGTCTGTGTAGGTTTGTTAATGAATACTTTAACTGCCTGATTTGACTTACCCAGCTTTTTTCGGCAGAGTTTTTTCTCCCCTTATTGTTAAGTAGTAACTCGCAAAAGGACATTAAGATCGCATTTTCTTTATTGGTGCCGGTGCCCAGTAAAATTTCGTCCTTATCCCCTTCGGATTGAAGTTTAATTAGGGAATCAATAGCCTTCAGTGAGTCTTTGTATCTTGATGCGGGGAAGCTACCATTATCAACATGTTGTTTAACTTCCCGCAAGACTGAGCGAAGTGATATTGATTCACTAATGACATTGGCCATGGCGTTTTCAAGTAAGTGTCCTTCATCGACATAGAGGTAGTCGTAATTGGGCAGTATTGAGCGAGATGTATCTTCAATAGCGGCCATTTTGAAGTTACGGTATCTTTCGGAAAGTGATGTGAATTTACGAAACGCCTCTTCTTTTTCATCTCCATCAGGCATTGTCATGTACGTTTCATAGTGTGTATCTATGACTTTTCGCATTGCCTTAACATCATTTGCAACTTCATCACTCATCCCATGGCGTAATCTGCGAAGTTTTATGTCGGTACACAGCATTGCATGCGTCACCAACAGTATGCCTGTTCTTTCGTCTTTGTTTTCAACAAACTGGCTGCGGTATGACTGATAACCCTGATCGTCTTCATGAGCGGACATAGTTAGCCGAACTTCACTGTCGATTATTTTGGGTTCAGTACTTTTAAGCGATTCTAGCGTATGAGAGGGTAGAGCATCTGGTTCGCCTTCATTTTTCCCACCGTTTGCTATCCACTTTTTTACAGTTACCTGATCTATTGGGCAGTTTTCTTCGAGCATCCACTGGTACAACCTGTTGATGGAAACAAAGTTTTGACGCCCAATGATCAAATGCAGAGGGGCGAGTGTGACGTTACGCTTGGCAAGCTCGTCATAATCAATGAGGTATTGCTGGATATTCGATAAGCTATTTGTAGCAATGAGAGATAAGCACTGATTATCCATCGCTCTTTGGTTGGCGTTAATCAAAATGCCCAGTGTTTTCCCAACCCCTGTGCTAGCTTCCACCATTCCGACCTTGCCTTTCTCCATTGCACTATCAATGTAACTGTAAAATCTATCCTGTTCGTCTCGCCTGGAGTACCCAAGCGCAGAAAGGTAAATGTGCAGCGGCGATTCTTTTATTTCACAAAGTGGTAAGTGCCAATCTTTATTAAGAGCAGCCATTAGGAATTTCAGTGCAGCACTTGCTTCTGGTATTTTTTCTTGTTTGGCATATTTGATAATGCTGCGATTAAATTTATTTAAGATGTTTATTGTAATGTGCCCAACGAAATCATGCTCACTCGCTAATCGAGTGTCTGCTGGCGTTAATTTCTCGCTGATAGCTTTTTCTATCAGCTCTTTTGCGCTTGACTTAAGTAGTTTTACTTGCTCATCTGAAAGCGTATCAAAGTCTTGGTTAGGGAATAGCGCATCAGTAAGTAATTTGGGTGTTTTGATTGAAACTGGCAAGCTTCACCTCATGGAGTTGACTTTATAAATTCATTAAATTAACATTATCATAATGAAACAATAAAGGTCAATAAAATGACACAAACCTATGTGAAGTTCACGCTTCCCCGAAACACTTATATTGCCGCTAATGATTTGCGCGAAGCAGTTGCAAAAAGCATGGATGGTCAGGTTTTTAAAAACAAGCCGGCAATGTTTAATTATTCAGATGAGAAGACGACCCTACCTGGTAGGCCGGCGAACCGTTTTATTGGCGGTTTAGGTTGGCTGGGGTTTGTGAGTGAGAATGACCCGCTTTTGCCATCAATGGTTATTGCTCCCGCCATCACTCATTTGATTCAAGAGGGTTTGAAAGCTGAGACTTTTATTGGTGAAATTGAAAAGACCATGCGACTTACTGATGAACCGCTTGCTTTTCGTTTAACCAGCTTGGTTGATCAACGAGATAAAAGTCGCGGTAATGAAACAGCGGAGGAGTTGGTTAAACGTCATGTGCTTGCGATGTTTGAGTCGGCGTTGGATGAAGGTGTTATTGCTATGCCGGTAGATGCTGATGACTTGGAGATAACTGTTTTGGAGTCTCGCCGTTCTGGAGAGACTATGACATTTAGGACGGGTGGGCACAGAGCGGTTGCGAAGATCCGCGCTACATTTACGATGAGAGCGGATATAAAAGGCGTTTGGCAGGCAGGGCACTTGCAGTCCCGTGGTCATGGTATTGTTTACCCTATAAATCAAGGAGGGTTTACGCAATGTCCGATATGATTTACCCAAGTGATTTAATTTGCCAAGGCGCTGGCATTTCAAAAAGCTCAATCGATAGCGTGCAGGCTGAGTTTGATGGTCGGTGCGGGATGTGTGGTAAACCCCATAAGGCGGGAGATAAAGTGGATCCTATGGTGATCCAAAAGACATTCACTGTTGAGCATGCGATAGATGACCCTCATGCACCGTATCGCTGTCTTCCTTGCGCTGCCATCATGGATGAAAAAGAGTTTATCTTTCGATGGGGAAATGCAGTGGTAACAGAAAAAGCGACTTATCCTTGTCTCAAAAAGATCCACCGTGGGTATTGGTTTTTAAATCCCCCTGAGCCGCCATATGCATTTTACTTACAGGTCTCCAAGTCGCAACATGTTGCGTGGCGAAGCCCCGTCAATTATTCCCGAGAGGTGGTGTTGTTTAGACTTGGCGAGGATGTATTGAAAATCCGAGTCAACGCAGTTAAAGCCGGAAAAGTGGCGACAGACGCATTGATAGAAGAGCATAAGCGCCAATACGCCCTGAAAGCTATTAAGAAAAAACCAATGCGTACCGCGCTCGCTTTTGCTGATATGAAAGGTCAGCGAATTGGGCAGTCAGAGTTTTATCATTGGGTGGCCGAACTAGTAGAAATATCCCCCGAGATGCAAGCGCACGTTGATACTTTACTTGGGCTAACCAATAGCGAAGCCTATGCACTTGATTTTGTCATGACGGATGGGCTTGAAAAGCCTGAGCCAATGAATACAACAACTATTTAAAGATAAGAAATAAAGGATAATTTTAAAATGACAACATTTTCACCAGTAAGTAACGCAATTCACGTAATTATTCGCACCACAAGCAACATGAACGTAGCTTACCCAGAAGGATCGGATGATAAAAATCACACGTTGACATGTAAAAAGAAAGTGAGGGGTAGCAATATCCCTTATTTCCCTTCAAACGGGTTACGTGGTCGCATGCGTCGTTTTATCGCCAAACGCATATTAGATACATTGACTGAAACCCAAGGTGCTATTCCCACCGACATTTATTTAGGGTTGCAAAGTGGCTCCTCTCACACTCAACCTGATAAAGCGAACAGTTCAGTGGAGGAGGTAGTTAGAGCCTGCGAGCATCCTTATATGGGCGTTTTTGGTGGTGGGTCACGAATGCTTGAGAGTCGCTATGCGATATCGGATATTAACCCAATTCTGGAAGAGACGCTCGATGCGGGTGTTGTGCAAGCCCCTAATGGGTTACTGCAAGATATTGTGGATTCTCAGGTAATTGGTTCCGGTGATGGTGTATCTATGCTTAAGGCATACCAAATTCTTGAGAAGCGTTCGTTTATTAAAATAGACGATATCGTGCGAGGCAAAAATTTGGTTGACGTGTCCGAAAAGGTTGAAGGAGGCGTAGAAGCTATCACCGCACATTTAGAGTCGGTATCTGATAATCAGTCTGCGCGAAAAGAGCAAAAGAAAAGTGGCGGCGATGTGGCGAAGAAACTGACCCTATCAAATATGCTAGGTGTCGAGAGCATCTGCGCGGGTGTTGATATGCATTTTAGAATAGATGTTTCGCCTGATCTAACAGAAGCTCAAGTGGGGGTTATATTACTTGCACTTGAAGATTTAGCTAATCAAAACTACTTAGGGGGATGGGGCAGAACTGGGTTCGGAAGATTTTCAGTTAAAGCATTAGTTGCCGACCTTCCATCATTTGATATTGAAGAGACTGTTACGGAGGGGATGTACGAAGGCGAAGTGTTTAGCGTGGCCAGCGATACCCTAACAGAACTGACCAAAGCGGGAAAAGACGCATTGTTGTCCGTTGAGCGTGATGAGATCATTGATTACTTTACACCTCGTTCAGAGGCGAAGAAGAGCGGCAAAGCAAAGCAAAAGGCGTAATGGTTATGAAAATGACTCCTTTAAAAATAACCTTTACTTTAGGTAGTCCGATTTGCATGCCTAATCGACCTCTCCATCTGGATGCATTGGTGGCATATATTAATACGCAGAAATCTCTGTTTATGCTGGATGAGAACGCAACGAAGGATGATCTATTAGCGTTAGCTGATGATCTTCCATTCAAACGTTATGAGAAAAATGGCAAGTGGGTGTATATGGCATCAGCACTTCAACCCAAGGGAAGCATGGAGAAAAGCTCCAGATTCTTCACCAAGCGAAATAATATTGGTGATTTATGTCAGGCCATGTCAAGTGGCCAGGTGCAAAACAAAAGAGATAAGTTACCTCACCCTAAAATGTCTCATAAGGGGCAACTTGATTTTAATAGAGGGCACCAAAGAAACTCCCTGATGTACCACCCAGTTGCGACGATTGATGCTTTAGAGGCATATTGTGTGGGCGATAAAGATTTGCTCTGCGAAGCGTTTAACCAAGGCTACTTGACCCACCTGGGTAAGTTAAGACGGCTTGGTATGGGGTTTATCAAAGAGATTGATATTACTGAGGATGTTCACGCCAAAGAAAACTGGAAATGTCGCGTCAAACCATTCGAGGAGGAGGGGGATGTGCAGATATCATCCCCCCTACACCCTCCTTATTGGGAGAGTCGCAATAACACCCTTTGTTTTATGCCATCTGAGTTAATCTAAGCATTTCATCAACTTACAATTAGTGAGTGTTTTTTATTATTTTGGCTAAACAAGCCGCTGCTCTTTAATAATACGGTTTTTCATTAATTTTCTTTAGTGTGTCGCCGTGTAGGCGATTTAGAATTATGGCACCCAATTGCTCACCGAAGTAGGCGAGTGTGTCGCCGTGTAGGCGATTTAGAATTAGAGGTGAGTATGTTGATTTTTGTTTAAAAGGTGTGTCGCCGTGTAGACGATTTAGAATTGCCAACGCTAATAAAATCAATCCACTGATATGTGTGTCGCCCTGTAGGCGATTTAGAATTGGCACGTTTCGCTTATCCTGGTACCGTGCATGTGTGTCGCCGTGTAGGCGATTTAGAATTCTGTTTATTGAATACTTCAGATTGTTCAATCGTGTGTCGCCGTGTAGGCGATTTAGAATAGTAACGGGCAGATCAGCTATTGCGCACACCGGTGTGTCGCCGTGTAGGCGATTTAGAATGCTTGATGTTGAAAAACGCGGTTCCCGACTCCGTGTGTCGCCGTGTAGGCGATTTAGAATGTGACCCTAGAAACAAACATTGTTAAGCGCGAGTGTGTCGCCGTGTAGGCGATTTAGAATGATTACATGGATAAAAAGCCGCCGAAAAACAGTGTGTCGCCGTGTAGGCGATTTAGAATTGCTTGACTCGCTGAGGGTCAATAAAACAGACGTGCGTCGCTGCGTAGGCGATTTTAGCCCCCCCTGGGCAATATTGGGGTATCCGTTTTTTTGTGTAGCCAAACAGGCGATTTAAGCCCTGCACCTTGGTAATTTAAGTCCACTTAAATCTTTTTAAAGAAAAGGATTGACAAATAAAACTAAATGATTAACAATAAGAGTCAATATGATAAACAATAAAAAGAATAAATCTTGAATACAAATTGATATAACGGTTCTACACACACACAAACTAACAATGAATTTTAACTAATAGAGATGTATGTACATCTCAGTGTGAATAGTAAGCGAATAATTCGCTTGAGGAAAACCGATGAAAAACCAACGTAATACATTTATTGAATCTCTACTTCTTGTGCGTGGCAAAGTTACCTTGCGGGATATAATTGAAACCTATTGCATGAAAGAAGGTTCTGCAAAAGCTGCCATGTTCGAGTTCGTGAAAGAGCACAGCAAAATTGCTGAAAAGAACCATGGCGATAGCTTTATCCTTCGTGTAGGAAAGGGGAAAAAGGCGTTCTCTGTTACTGAAGACGAGGCGAAGACTCTACTTACAGCCTTTAATGTCATTCGTGAACAACAAGATCCTAATGACCGCTCAGTGCTTCGTTTTGCTTACATTGAAGCTGTTTTGATCCGACTGAATAAGTTTGGTCGTGATGAGATTTCACGAGCATTTGAGTTGGCCGGTGCAGCTGCTACCCGTACCATGCAAGAATACGTTGCTACGGCTGAAGGTAATGCTGAACTGCATGCTCGACGTTACTACGTTAAAGGTAAAAACTTCGAGCCTAAGTTCCTTAAGGGTGCATCAGAGGATCCTAAGGCTGCGTCTGACAAGCTAATTGAAGCGTTTGAGACGATTGTTGGCGACCATATCCTTGACCCGACGTTATCTAAAATGTGGCGCAAAGAGCGCGGCAAAGAAGAGAAGGTTCGCCGAATCTATCGTCGATAGATAACACCTCATCGTTTTCTTCTCATAGAGGGCAGTATTCTGCTCTCTATTTTTTGTTTCCAAAACATGCTTGTAAATGAGCACTTATGCCTATTGTACAATGCCGAGAAGCCTGGGGTGAAGTGTTTGCTGGCTCAGAAATGAATGTTGATGTTGCTGAAAATGAGTTTAACGAGTTCGTACAGTGCTTAGATGGGTAGCTCGACAATGAGTATGCGCAAAGCGACTGATCAGTAATAAGAATGAAGTGGCTTAACTGCTGAAGAAATTCCTAATAACTTCGAATATCGTTAATTCCTGACCCATGCTTTATTCCTTACTCACGGTTTTTATGTGATTGTTCGACCATTCTTCAGGTTTTAATGAAGAAGAGGCAGGTATGCCTGTTGCCTTAACCCAATCCGGATAATTTGATTCACTTTCATATTCAATGGCTGTATCAGAATCCATCTCACTCAAGCAATCCACAACAATCATTGCGCTTTCAGATGCTTTTGCTTTCCATAAAACTCCACTCGCATAAGGAGTGAAAATTTCTACCTCTACAATGTCGTCGTAAACTCTTGCGTGTCTTTCCTTTTCAAAGGCTTCTCTCTGCTCATAGTTTTCAGCGGTTGCACTAAAAGCTTCTTCTTCAGGATCAACGAAAGCATCAATGAATAATTGTGCCTTGTCTTCAAAAATAATGTTGTTTATGCGAGAACCACAGCCATGATAGCCCGTGAAATATATATTCCCATTGGGAAATCTAATTAAAGCAGCTTCATTACTCATTTTATTTTCTATGTCGTTTATTCGGGAAAATATGCGTTTATCGCATCTTCCATTGATAATTTATTAGGTTCGTAAACCTGTTCAATAATGAGCGCATCTGCGTCCACATTAAAAGCATCTTCAATTTGCTCTTTTTCATAGACTTCGATTAAGTCTGAGCCATGTGGTTTCACAACATGGAGACCAAGCCTATCCCACATAGATTCAAGCTCAAGATCTGTTGGCTCTTCTTTCGATATAAGCTTCAATCTTCTTTTGTGAGACAAATTTTCACTACAAAACACATAAAACATTCTTTATCCCCCTGGTGTAACTCATTCACTTAAAGAAGCGTTTTAAGCATTCTTCATATGCTATATGCTCTTCATTTTCGCCTGCTCGATTACAGCAGAGCATATCTTCAAGAGAATCATCTAACATTGAAGATGTTCCTTTTTCATGCGCTCTTTTTAATCTATCAGGCAATTTATCAAGCCCTTGTTCGCCTTGATCATCTTTTATCCACTCTTGAAGCTGCTCCAAAGTTAAAGCCGACTCCCAATAAAAGCCATCTGAAACTGATGTATAAATATTGTACTTTCCATTGTGATGACAAATATGCGCTGGCATAAACTTAATTCCTAACTAGACTCAATGCTTTACTGTTGTGGGTTGCGCGGCATCATAAGAGACTGCAATGATTTGTTGGCTGTCACAAACATCTTTCATGTTCAGACCTTTAGCATCTGCTAACTTTGAACCCTTTCTTGTTCTAATTCTAATTCGTCCAATGTCTATTCCTTACATACTATATTGAGGTCTAATACTGACACATGTAGCACTATAATCCGCGCTGTCTTCGTCAAACACAGCAGTACCAGAAAAAGCATAGAAGCCAAATGTCTTTGGCACATCCTTTAAGCTGCTTTCAACCCAATCTTGAAACCCTAGCTGATCAATATCATTCTTAATGCATTGGCATTTAACATCAGGTGTAAAGCCGTGTGTCTCTTTGTAATGCTCTGATATCTGCATTAACGCATAGCTGTCAATACCGATAGCCATTTTAATTGAAAATTCAACTATTGCTTTTGGCATTTTCCCTCCATATATATTATTCATTTTCGTTTTTTTTAAGTCTGAGCTATTAAACAGATTTTATTCTCTTGTTGCGCACCAATGGATGGTTTTTGTATTTTTCAGCAACAGAGCAATCAATAAAAAATACATTTTTAGCGACGGCCTCTTCTTAAAAAATATAAGCCCACAAAAATTGTTGTGCGTAATAGTCTAACTGCCCATAGCAATCACTAGGCACCTCAACCCAGTCGTAATTAAAACTTGAAATGTCAGCGCCAATCTTCTCGTTGAGATGCGCTATGGCTCGCTCAAAGGAGATTTGAACATCTTCGTTCGACGGTTCCATCTGTTGTGTTGTTTTATCACTACAGGCTAAAGATAAAACGCATCACACCATCAATGCTATATTTCTAAGTAATGAATTAATTTTATTTCTCTATAAGTGCTTCGCGGTCAAGTTCCATTTCGATTTGATATTTCACCTTTTCACGCTCGGCATCCGTCATCAGCTTTTCACCACAAAATGGGCACAAAGGCAAACTAACGCCCCCACGGTATTTTCCCGATTTAATGACGATGTTGTTCGAGTAGCCGCCTTTGAGGTTTGTCATGATCTGATTGAATAAACCTCTGTTAGTTCGGTCGGCATAGACATATCTACCTTCTACGGCACTTGCTAGTGCCGAACAAATAGTGACAGCACTATGCACCTCTGGGTCGTCTGAGAGAGCGCATTTATCGACTCTAGCGTTTTCGGTTTGTTTAGCGAGTAACATGATGGATTTATTCCTCGGTTATAGCATAGCTTTCATGGTGATCATTAATACACCCATGAATGCACAGAAACACTTCACCTTAAATGCTGCATTTTTAGATTGATCTTGCGTGCCACCACCAAGTTCGAATACAGCACTTCTCACAACTTTGGGTAGTAAAGTGAAAGGAACTAATGCCAAAGCAACTACGACCAAAAAACCGAAAAAGGTCTTAGGTGTAGCAGCGGTGCAGAAAAAAAATATCAGATAGTAAAAAGACACATATGCGAATAATTTTTCCGATGTTATTTTGTGCTTCAATATAAAGTCGTTCATTGCGATTTCTTCCTCTGTTGCGTCTAAATATGGGGCAGTTCCAAACTGAATTATCTTCACTTTGATTATCCTAAGATAAGCAGCCCCCTAATTGTAAAATTCACTGTCCAAATTTTTCGCAGGCCATAGACTATCGAATGCTTTGCTCGCGGCAGCTAATTTACTTTTGTATTCTATGCATGAAGGCGACAAAGAAGACTTAGCAATAAATTCACCATTAGACACAAAGTTAAACACAGTGTCGCCAGCAAATATGTATGTGTTAAAACCATAGTTTATAACGTCATACTCTCCACCAGTGCCTTTAATGCCATAGTTTGAACGACCATTACCTGTTGAGCCAGCGCCATAAGATCCAGATGTAAAATGTCGAGAAGCGTACTTGGGGCTTTCTCTTGTCAGTTCATTCATTACCAATTCAATGAAATCAGCCTTTTTGTACTCGTTGAATTTTGATGAACTCCATTTTATTACTTTGCTCAAAGCACTTTTTGATGGCGCTATATCAACAACCTTATTCGCAGATAGTAGCGATGAAAGTAGGTCAGACAAAGAAAGGTGCTTTTCTTCAAGTTCAAATGTAGGGTTCTTCCATTTTGCTTTGAAGTCACGGGTGGCTACGTCTCGCTTCTCATTGTAAGCATCAAGTTTGCTAACTAGTTGAGGGTCAAATAAATTGTTAAGCAACATCTCTGGATTTATTATTAGTTATTAGCTGCTATTAAGGCAGCGTTTTGACTAGCAATTCCACTGCATTCACGTAACAAATATAATGCAGGGATCGCGTGAACAGGGTATTCACCCGCCACTCTATCACCCTCATCAGCCGCCTCCAGTTCTTTTACTAATACAAAGAGTCCGCCATTCTCGCCATAAGCTCTGCCGATAACTTCAACAGCCTGCCAGTAACCACCATTGGCGGAGTAAAGGTGCGCTTCGATTTTGTCGCCAGTCTCAGGGTAATTTCTCATTGCAGTGCTTTCCTTGGTGCTTGATTATGTGTTCATAATACTCGTGTACACGAGTATTGCAAGTATTATTTAATGTATTTTCAAAAGAAACCTTTCTAAGTAGGGAATGTTCACAAGTGAGCTATGTCAGGTTTTGGATTAAAGAAACCCCGCAAGAGCGAGATGCGATGAGCACCGATTTTGTAAGACTGGGCTTTTTAACATACTGATAACGCCATAACAAACTCCTAGTTATCGTTTTTTAAGTTCAGAAATTCGGACTTTCAGACGCTCGTTTTCTGCTGCTATGTTTGCGACCGCCCCAGCCGCCATTCGTTGTGCTTTCAGTAATCTTTTTCGCCACCGGCAGAAGCTTCACGACCTTCATGAATTTATAAAAAACCATAATGCTGCTACCAAAAAACAAGAAGTTATAAGTAGGCCGGTAGCAATTAGACCTGCTTTTACGCCAAATATAAAACTACCTTTCACACTGAAAGATGAAGTCGCTGGCATAATTGTTTTATATGCAACTCCACAAAAACCTAAACCAAGAACAATAACCATTAATTGTCCAGTTAAAATTAGTATCTCATTCATTTATAATTCCTTAGTAGTTAAATAATATTGTATCCACTCGTTACTTACTCAAAGATCATGTGAGCGATAAAATGACCCGCCGATAACAATGTATTTGACGTAACCATTTTCGTCTTCCTCAGATTCACCGACCATAATGCAATGAACGCCATTATTTGATATTGAGCGTTCGTAAGCCCATTTAATCGCCTCATCTTCTGAAGCAACACCATCCCACCCGACAGCCATTCCGTCTTTAATTTCACCAATAGCAAAAGCTACATTTGCGCTTTCTGCAAGGGCAGAGTCAACGTGAGATTTTGCTTCTTTTAATCCGCAAGAATTGAGTTTTCGATGTGACTTCATTGCTGATATTTTATCATTTGAAGAAATAGCACTATCGTAATTTACCTTTAATTTTACTTTTTCTTCTTCTGTCAAAGGCAAATACTCTACGCAAAGAATTTCTACCATTAAGAGTATTGCAAAAGTTATTACAACCTCAGTAAATGCTGAGCTAGGAATTAGAAGTTCAAGTATCGAAAAAAGAGGGATCGCCACAGAATAAAACTTGTATTTTTTCATTTTGCACTTACTTATCTGTCGGCAAGTTACAGGTAGCAACAGTGCTGTCTGGTTTCATTTTTACTGACATGTAACCTCTATGGCCGCTTCCATCGTCTTTTATTAAATAAAGGACTTTATCAATACATATTTCCTTAAAACCAAGATTAGGATAGTCATCTTTAGCTCCACAACCTGACATTAAACATGCTAGTAGCAACATGATTAAAAATTTATTGTTACTCATATACTTTCCTCTTTCGGAGTTGTTTTCATTTATCATGATGCTAATGCATTCTTAATGGATTCTTTGTGTTTGTTGTTATCCACTCTTGTGTTCAGTTTCAATAGTTTTATCCATACAACCATTAAAAACTTTCAACATTATAACACGTCCATATCTAGAACCAGCTTTTGCAAGTCCAATACAAAATAACAGTAATATTATGCGTATTGCGCGGTCATTTCCTGTAGCCGGTTGGATGTGGGGTCGATAGTTGTAATGAATACCCCATTGCTACCCTCACTGTCACCCTCCGCAGTTGTTACGGTTTTATCCTTAACTCTAGGGGTTAGCATTTGCAGGAGTCTTGTGTCATTAGCTCCCATGGTGAATTCGTATTCTCTTTTGTGCCCACGTCCAGTTGCACGAAAGATGATTGAACCATCAGATTTCAAAATAGTGACCGGTGTTACGCTGCTGAAGTTTTTTCCTCCTACCGATATTTTACCTCGAATAGCTTTATCTATGGTTACCTTACCATCTCGCAATAAAGCGTTGAGTGCTGTGCGATTATTTGTGTCTTTAATGATTTTCTCAACTGCTTTTCGACAGTGGTAGATATCCATGCCTAATGGACCATGCTCAGTGCGCATACTTTTCTTAAGATACTCTTTATCTATAAAGTTATCTGCCGGCAGCAACTCTTTCATTGACTCGGTAACGAAAGCGAACATGTCGGTAGTGTAAAACAACCCGTTTTGAAGCGCTTCGGTGACAAGCGCCATTAATGTTGATTGATCGCGACTGGGAGCGCCATGAAAATCGTTATGAGCAAACTTGGCAAATGGGTTGTGGCTATTGGTTGTTTGAAGTTGGTACATGGCTATCTCCTTGTGTTTGACAATATCACTTTATCATCTTGAACTAATATGTCAATCATAACTTAACATTAAATTGAAATGAATAACCAAAAGATGAGCAAAACCTCTTGCATTTTTTATCATTTTGAAATACTATACTTCCATCGAAACAGAAACGCCTAGCGCTATTAATAAGTGATATTATTATAGCCTTAGCAACCTTACTGAATAAGAGAACGTATTAATGAAAAAACACCAAGAGCATATTGTGTGCGTGAAATCGAGCCTTTTTTTGAATAGAGAAGGCGGGTTTGCGGACTTCACATTAACTGAAAGTAACTTAATGTTAGGCCAGCGAGCTGCATTGGAAAACGACCCTGATTTCAGACAAGTGCTGCCTGTCTCAGTGTTTATGCATAAAGGTAAGATTTGGGCATATGAGCGTACCCCTAAAGGTGGGGAAAGCAGACTTCACGGCAAGGTAGCCAACCTGGTAGGTGGTCACTGGGATATGGCTGACCTAGTGTTAGATAATGGTGTAATTGACCTTGAGTTATCGTTGAAAAACGCTTCAGAGCGAGAAATTGCTGAAGAGTTAAATTTGACATCCAGTGTCATCAAGACAACGGTGCTTGATAAGGTGATATGTGCAGATGATACACCGGTTGATCGCCTTCATATTGCAATGGTAAGTGTTCATGAGCTTGACGGTGACGGCATAGACTCTGCCGAAGATGAGCTAAAGACAATCGGTTTCCTGTCACCTGAAGAGCTGCTTGCAGGAGATTATAATATTGAAACGTGGGCACGTTTGATTTGCGAGATACTTGTCAATCAAAAATAAATTTATTACCGCATAGTGATAAAGAATCTTGCTATGCGGCAGTTGCTCAGTTTAACCTATAGTAACTGCCAAGACGGCAGTAAATTGACAAGCAAAGATGCTTAGGAACCAAAATGATTATTGAATACTTGACCCATGAGGCGAATGCACCTTACCTTTTTTCATTAGTAATATTAGTTGTCTTTTTTGCTTTTGAAGTTTTAGGCATATTGATTGGTATGAGTATCAGTCATACGTTAGACAGCGTGATTGACTTTGATGTTGATGCCGATACGGGTGGCCACTTATCGCTACTAGGGCTTGGTAAAGTCCCTTTAATGGTGTGGTTGATGTTCTTCCTTGGCATATTCACTATTTTAGGTTTCTGTGCAACCACATTACTTGTCACCACGACAGGGTGGGTGCCGTCTGCTTACCTGTCTGTACCTGTAATAACAGCGGTGACATTATACTTAAATTCGATTGCCTGCGGACTGTTTGCGCGTTTGGTTCCGAGGAATGAAACAGATGCTGTAAATGCGGATTCATTTGAAGGAAGTATCGCTAAAGTGACCCTTGGTGATGCCACTAGTGAGAAATTCGCAATGGGCACAGTACTAGATGTGCACGACAACACTCACAATATCAGAATTAAAGCGATGGATGATGGCGTAACACTTGAGCAAGGCTCAGAAGTCATCCTCGTTGAACGAGTATCAGATAGCAACCTTTGGAACGCTATCTCTTATAAAAACTAAGTCGCATTTTGCGCAAATTTTAAATCAACCTTAGATCGGAGTAGTAAATAGATGGAAAACCTTATCCAATATGGAATTATGGCAGCGGTAGTCGTATTAGTGCTGTTTATTGTTGGCTTCAGTATGTCTCGCATGTACAAGAAATCGACGAAAGACTTTGCCCTTGTGAAAACAGGTTTAGGTGGTGAAAAGATCATTTCTTCTGGCGGCACCTTGCAGATCCCAGGGTTTCAGGAAATCGTTAAAATTAATATGCGTACCTTGCGTATTCGTGTTGAACGGACGCGTGAAGATGCACTGATCACAGATGATTTTATGCGTGTTGATATCGCTGCCGACTTTTATGTACGTGTTGCTGGTGATGAAAAAGCAATTGCCAAGGCGGCTCAAGCATTAGGCGATCGTTTGAATGATCCGGATCAAGTTAAAGAGCTGATGGAGTCGAAATTCGTTGGTGCCTTACGTTCTGCTGCGTCATCAATGACGATGACAGAGCTACACAAGAATCGTCCTAATTTCATTACGTCTGTGCAAGGCGCTATTGCGGATGAATTGGCGCAAAACGGCCTTGAATTAGAGTCGGTTTCTTTAACCAGTTTTGACCAAACAAAGCTAGAGTATTTTAATGAAGATAACGCTTTCGATGCCGAAGGTAGAGCGAAACTTGCGGAAACTATTGAAGGTCGTAAAAAGCGCACCAACGAAGTTGAGCAAGAAAACCGAATTGCCATTGAGCAGCGCAACTTAGAAGCTGAGAAAGAATCTCTTGCGATTGAACAGAAGAAGCGTGAAGCTGAAATTGAGCAGCGCCAAGCAATTGAAGTGCGTGAAGCTGAGCAAAAAGCGGTTATCGCTCAAAAGCGTGAAAGTCAAGCTCGACTAGAACGTGAAGCTGAAATCGAAAAAGAAAAAGCGATTGAAGCTGCGGAAATTGATAAGAAACTTGCTTTGGAAAGAAAACGCATCGAGCAAGATCGTGATCTAGAAGTTGCCGAGCAAGAACGTCAAATCATGGTTGCTGAAAAATCAGAGGCAGAATCGGCTGCGCGTGCTAAAGCTGCGGAAGCTGAGAAAGAGCGGGTTGAAAAAGAAGAAGCGGTTAAAACTGCTGGTGAAGTGGCTGGCGCTGAGCGTCAAAAACAAATCGACGTTATCGATGCTCGACGTAAAGCTGAACGTGAAGCGGTTGCTATCACCGTTGCTGCCGAAGCGGGTAAGAAGGCGGCTGAAGATGAAGCTGAAGCTAAATTAACGGTTGCACGAGCGGATGCTGACTCAATCAAAATTAGAGCGGAAGCTGACGAAAAAGCGTATGCAGTTGAAGCGGAAGGTCGTCGTTCACTTAACGAAGCTGACAACGCGCTTAATGACACTCAGGTGGCATTACGTGAGAAACTTGCATTGCTTGAAGCGTTACCAAGCATTGTTCAAGAAGCTGTATCACCACTTAAGAACATTGATGGTATCAAAATCCTTCAAGGTTACAATGGTGTCGGTAACGGTGTGACAAATAGTTCTAGCACGGGTAGTGCGGATCCAATGTCAAACCTGACCAATGCTGCGTTAGCCTATAAAGCTCAGTCTCCACTTGTTGACACATTGCTTTCTGAGCTAGGTTTAACTGGTAATTTGGAAGATTTAGTATCAGGTGTAGCATTGTCGAAATTGACAGGTGAAGGTGATACTTCGCACGCTGAGACTGCTGAATCAGCAAGCGAAACTTTAGATGCTGAAGTGGGAGCCGAAGCTACACAAGATAAAGGCTAGTTGTGTAAATAGTCTATAGGAAGGGCAGTGCATTAAACTGCCCACAATCTTAACTTTAAAAAGCCCTCAACCATGAGGGCTTTTTTTTGTTATCTAAAAACCTGTTGCAATCATATAAATCACTTGAAATTATCGTGTACACGAGTATAATAAGTGTATATTCAAAGCAAAAGAAGACCTACAAATGAGCATGACGATTGTTGAAGGGAAAACCTCTACTGTTGGTAGAACCGAAGAAGGTAGACCTCATCACTGTACATTTATGCGTAGAGCTGGCGAAGTCAACATTCATTTCACCGGTCGAATAAATATCAAAATGAAAAATGATGATGGTTATATCGAAACTACGGTTGAAGAGCTGGAAGCCTTAATTGCTTTGCATAAGAAAAAACAAAACATTAGCTCAATTGATTAGCGCCTATCGTTACCCCTTTGGGTGATGATGTTATTAGTGGTTGTCGAAAGTAAAGCGGGAAATAATATGGAAAAAATGAACGGAAATACCTATGCAGTGACGTGCAGCGAGGCATTATTCGCAGCAATCGAACAAGGTAAATTTATTCGGGGTCATATGTTTCAAGTGGACTGTTACTGCAAACTGAACGAGCAAGGAAGCTTGGTGTTGATGCAAGCCCGATACGTGAACAAAGATGATCGTGTTGTGCCGTTGAATGCTAATTTCATCAATCAGATGTATCGTATTATGGACAGTGAGGATGAATTGTAATGAGCGACTACGCTTTGGTAATGATGATAACAGCATAAGGTAACATGATAAATGATCACAAAAATACAAGTTCGAAATAATCAGATAGACGGGAAAACCGTGAAGCAAATTGAACTTTGGATGGGAGACTTGGTGTTTCATACTGATGTTAAATCAGAAAGAGATATTAAGCTAGCAAAGAGGCTAGCAGAAGACTCTGGCCAAGAGCTTTTTCGCATCGATATTGTCCAAGAATCCAAGCAAGCAAACAACGTCTGTTAACCATGGCGGTTTGCAGTAAAAAGGAACTCGACAAATGATCTTAGTAACGCGGTATGTTGCAGAAGCCATTGCTGAAAATGTTAACGATGATGACATAGTTAGTGATAATGATGAATCGATAGAGCTTACGGCTGTGCCAAACGAGCTTGATTTGGAGTTTATAGAGTCATATGTGCTCCATCAGCGAGGAAATAGCTTAGATGCTAAGTCCGATATGGAAGCGTCATTCAAGGGGCAGGATATGGCCTCAAGTGTGGCAACTACTTTTTACTGGGAAAGAAATTAATACATATTGATGAAAGGTGCAGCTTTATGGCTGAAAAGAAAGCAAACAAAGAGAAAGTGTATAACAAAAAGTATAACAAAAAGCGTGAACCGCTGCTACGTTTAGAGATCAGCACTGCGGATACCGCCGAAGCTGCCGAAGAAATGAGGCAGATGAAAAAAGACATTATCAAGAAGTCTGAAGAGGCTAAGAAGGGGCTTGTTGAAATGTATAGGTTCGCCAAAGAAAAAGGGTATTTTGATGATCCAGAATCAACGGAATAAAACGTCAACCAATGCACCTGGTGCAGAGCTAGCTAATATGGCTTACAACTCAGCCCAAAAGCTTGTCGGAATAAAAGTCCAAAAAGACGGGAGTTTAACTCGTCCTGATGATATTTATGATGTTCAAGTTGCTGATTTCATAGTTGAGATTGACCGATCATTCCTTTCTACGATGAGTAACAGTGAAGTGTCAGATATGCTAAGTAAAGGAATTGAGTCCTGCAAAAAAGAACTGGAATCAAATGGTCTGAAGATTATGGGCAGCCATATGCAGTCTAAGCCTCCAGAAGATGAGCCGCATATTAAGTTGAGCGTCCTTGATGACGATAGATTGCGTATCGTCGTTGGAAATATGAATAAAGTCACGAAAGGGTAATTGTAATACCTTTTTCGCAATGAGTTAAGCTAGTTACGGGGTCAAAAAATTGGAAGTTAAAAATAAATTACTTTGCGTCAAAAAGGAACTGTCTGAGCTGGAGTCTTTAATCTTAAATAAAGGGTCATTCAGTCCAGCGAAAACCACGCTTGCTCAGATAATTTTATTTATGGAAATTTGCAGTGAAATAGGTATAAATATCAAGGCAGGAGTTTGCCTTGTGTACGCTTACGAGAAAGTTCTTTTTCGAAACAATGAGCTGGTTGATTTATTGAGTTTAGGAAATGCGTCGAGTGTATATGAGCTTTTCAAGGGCAGTAAGACGTTTAAGTATCGTGATCTTATTAAGCGAGTAGGGAGCGACGGAGGTAAACAGGGGAATTATGCTGTTTATTCTTTGACGCCAAAGGGTAAGAAGGTTGCTAAGAAAATTGCTGAAAGAATGAAATTCGATATCGAAGTATAAGACGGCAGCTGTTTTCTGGGAACTGAATTGATTTGGTGGATTTAAATATATAAAGCTTGCAACAGTCATGTACACGGCTGTTGTGGTGGTTAAGAAACTTTAGTTAGGGATAAAGATATGACGGATTTGGTAATTAAACAAAATAAAGCGCCGGCCTATTTAGCGATTGATAAAGAGGGTGTTGAATACTCTCGTGATGCTAAATTGGTCAGTGAGCTGCCTACCCCTGAAGATAGACTTCAATTTTTAAGTGCTATCAAGCCAAAAATTGAGAAATTGATTGGGCTAAGTTGTGAAAAGCTATCCTTTGGGATCCCTCTTTATGAAAGCTTTAAGATGTCGAAAAAAGATGCCAGGAAGCACCCTGCAAATGGATTGCTTTTTACTCAAGGGTGCGAATTGAAACTCTCGCTTAGTTGTATTTGATAGGTGGTGACGATTAAAATTTTTTGTTGCTTTTGAGTTGGGGTTTAGTGTCAATATGCCCGATATGTATAGCGTTGCAGTTAACGCCGTCGATGGTTAAATTGGCTGCGATGTTTACAATCGCAGGGATAGTGTTGAACTTGCTTGTACTCAACAACAAGTTTCGCAGTGGCGTCGATGGGTGGTTCACTTACAAGTGATTACAACACTAATATGTCTTTCCTGTGGGTGTTTAGTCAACATGCTCAGGTTTAGCTGTTTGCCACCAGGTTTACTTGTGGCTTATAGCGCTTATCATGAATGTGAGTCTAAGCAGTAACTTCTTTATGGTGTGCCAAGCGTTCAACTTGCCTATTTAAATTAAATGATTGACAAAGTAAGTTAAAGTGATAAACTTTGCTTGTTGAAATTATTTGGTATCCCCATGAAAGAAAAGCTAACAAAAATGCTTCTTGCGATAGGCGGAAGTCGCGTAGACATGCCCTCTATTGAGGAAGATTTAAAACAACTCGTTGAGCGTGGCCGGTCGTCTAGCATAAAGAATATCGAATTTATGAAAGGTCGGCCTTCTCAGTGTCATGAGAATGCTTCATTGCTTTGGGATGCTAACCGTGAGATCTGTAGAATTGTGACTGGGTATGCGCTTGCTGAAGGTGTGTGGAACCAGCACTCATGGTGTGAACGGGGCGAGGTAATTGTTGAAACAACTGTGAGGCGTGAAGCGTACTTCGGATCCGTGTTAACGCCTGAAGAATGCGATGAATTTTACTTTAATAATGCGTGGTGATTTATGAGCAAAGTGGTTGCTTTTTGTGATGCGTCATATGACAACAAATCATTGGCCGGTGGGGTGGGCGTATATTACCAGTGTGCCCCTTCTGATGACGCTTCTCTTTCATTGAGTGTGTCGGGTATGAAAGATTGTAATTATGGCGAGGTGTTCTCTTTATGGTTGGTTTTGTGTTCACTCGCGCAAACGATGACAGAAAAAGAATTTGCCAACCTTTCGGTCGTGGTGTACTTGGATAGCGATCATGCAATGGAGTTGTTCAATGGCACAAGACAGGTGAAAGAAGGGCGTGAGTTTGAAACTGAGTTGATCAAGAGTGCTCACTCTTATTCTGACAAGATGAAAGGACTTGAGATCGTGTGCGTAAAATCTCACCGTGGATTCAGTCCTCTTGGAATGGCAAACGAACATTGTGACCGGTTGGCAAAAAAAGCGATGCGAGCGATGCGTGATGGACTAGGTGCACATCGGCCTATAGAGGAAGTGTTTAAAGAAAAAGTAAAAAGTTGACAAAAATAACACTTACATGGGATAACTCGAATACCGCGTCAACAGCGAGGTGTGGTGTTAAGTGTATAATTACTAGTCAGTACATAATGTTGAACGAATTCTTATTATGAATTAGGGTGTTTTTTTTGGGCGCGATTACCCAAGTGGGTAGTGGAGTAAACTGATGGAAATGATAATTAATGAGATTGCCACAAATATGCCAGACGCTGTGCTGTGCCACATTCTCACGACTAATGACATTAGTCCCTTTAACTACGATGAAGGTAAGCCGCGTTGCCCACAAGGTGTGTACTGGTCGCATACTGACTTGATGGGGTTGGTCGCGCACAAGACTAAACACTTAAGTCTGGATGAAGTGTGCGAAATTTTCCCCATAACCACGTATTACATTGTGACTCTCACCGACATTATGTTCGAAGGTGAGGCAGTTACTCCTCCTCGCAAATGTTATGTTTATCAAAGTGAAGATATTGAGGGAGATGTTGAAGATTTCTTGGCAAAGAGCGTCAATGATAGCGTCAAAGGTCTATTTGACTCCAATCGCCCCTCAGACAGTTACACGTATCATATGGATATAGAAGAATACACGCCTACCACAGTTGCCAAAAAAACATAATGATTGACAAGAATAGTCAATATGATACTATTGAGGTATATTATTGATGGATGACATAAATGAAAGATTTAATCGACAAGCAGGGCAGCTCTCAAGGCCATACTCAATCATTTGAACGTTTTACCGCAATGGCACCTGGCGAGTTTTGGAGATTCACCGGTGTTAAAGAAATACCGCATGTGGAAAAAGGTCATTTGTTATTGATCGAAAGGATTGATGATGTTGATAATCAGCCTCATACACTTCATATTCGCTATCACCCTAGTGTCATTGAAAGCTTAAGAAGCGAAACTTTCAAGATGCGTGTGCAGGCTTTTATCGAAAACTTTGAGTTTGTTGATAAAAACACAGCTGAAGCTTCTCGACAGAAAAATGTTGAAGATATTCAAAATCGAATTAAGCAAGCGCAAGATGAGCTGATTGAAATCACAACAAATGTAGCCTTGTTGGATGATAAGATTGCGCAAGCCGAGTTTGATTATGGTAAAAACAATGACGAGGTTCAGTTGCCAAGTGTCATCGAGCAAGTTGATGCGGATATCGTGTCAGCCATTAACACCCAAAAGGTATCGGCGTTAATGTCACCTGGGTTGACGGTAAAAGGAATAGAGCAAATAAAGGCAGGTATGCAGTTTCAACGGGATATTACCGTCAAACGCGCCGACTTTATTCAAAATCAAACCAAAACACTGTCACAAATTGCGACAGAGATGACCCCTTACTTTAAAGAGCAAGCTGCGACAGCGTTAGCAGTAACCTCTGATATGCGTGATCATGTCGATAGCCTGATGAAAGGTATTGGTACACTAAATCTTTACGTGCTTAAAAACGTTGAGGTTGAAGTAATAAGAGAGGGTAAGTCTGCGGATCCATCATTACCCCTGACCATCGCTCAATCTATTTTGTATATGGACGAGGAAGCGGTTGTTCATTTTGATGTAGATGAGGATTTTGATTGTCGAAATCGACATCAGTTTTTTGATTATCTTTCGATATCTACCGAATTGTTAGATCAGATTTTCCCAACACAAAGAAGCGTTGTTGGCATGGCGGCGACACGGGAAGAACGTGACTATCAGAGTCGAGGTCATTCAGCCATGGAGTCGATGCACCTAACGATGGAAAATCAAACTATGTTTCTGTTAGTGCGGGATGGTGAAAGGTTGTCAGTGGTGTTATCGCCTGAGTTTTGGCATCAACAGACAACCCGATTGTTTCCATCACAAGATGATGTTGAGAATAAATTTAAAGGGATAGATGGCTCTCAAATAACCTATGATGATGTTGATTACACCTCATCTCTCAAGTCTCACGACGCGTTAGCGTTAAAATACAAGCGGTTGCTTGTGTTATTGTGCGGGCTTGACCACAACAAGCGGATTTTTGGTGATTTTTATGACGGTGAGCCTAGCTTAGATTTTATCTCTCTGGAGTTTCAAGAGAAGTATTTTAAATTCATACACGATGCTGATGGCGAGGGGTTGATAGCGACCTCAAGGCCAAGCAGCGTCGATGATTGGTTGAAGGAGTTGAACTCAGAGGTTACAGTCGGTTCAAGACTGTTGTTGATCCCATATAAGGTGGTCGATGAAGATACCTTGCCAAGCGCATTTGAAAAAGAAACCAATTGGCACATAATAAACAAAACCTCTCCGTCTATGCGGTATTCAATGGAGAAAAACAAACATGGTTACTATGTGGGTACCGTTCGCACAGAAAAAGGCCGGATGGTCATTGATGTAACACTTTCAGGTTTCAATGCAAAATATGAAGATCGCGAGTTCAACAGTAAGTTTTATGTTGATGAAATGCTCAAATCCAGAAGTTCGGATGGTTTCATCAACTTGGATAGATTAGATTCTGTTGATGTTGAGTGGTATATACGTGATAGGCGTTCACGCGCCGTTAATATCGAAAAAATCAAGTTAATTAAGTGTGCGGCACTCTATAACAAAAAAATGTTTGCTTTTGAAGCGCCTGTCAGAAATGCGCTAATTAATGCGCTAAAGGAAGGAAATGTTGCAGCAGGAGACGAAGCGCGTATTTTGGTGAATAAGGCGGTGGCAAAGTGGAAGTGTGCGCATCCTAAAAAAGATATCAATGAGATCCTACGTTCACCCAAGGCCTTCAATGGCCTATGCGATCAAATGTTTGCTCTTGCGGGTAAAATAAAAGATGTTAAACCTGACATTGAAGCTGCTGAGCGAAATTCAGGTAGAAGGCTTGTGCGTCTGTCGCTACTTTCGGATGGTAGCTATTGTGCCTACAGTGAGTGCAATCCTTCTGATGTGGATAATGAGCTAATGCCGTTCATTTGGGTCAATAGAACGCGTTACACGCTCAATAAAGGTGATTTAAAGGGTGCTAAGTCAACATTTGCGCTAATGAAAAAGGTCGCGAACGAAGAAACAGTTCAGTTCGAGGCGGATGATGTTGATAAATTTGTGGCACCTGAGAACCCGCCATTTAGAACATTGAAAGCTAAGCATAAAGTGTTTGAAAAGTTAGGTTCGCCAAATGACATTATAGCGACTATCAATACGGCTAAAGCGGACGATGAAGCATTTCATGCGCTTGTGAAGTCCTACTCTCGCAAACGATCGGCTATGTCGAACAATTATGTATCAGAACCTCAGACCTGCATTTTATTTGGCGTGACGTTGCGTGTAGATACCGATGGTGACTCGTTCATCAGCAGCATTGGCATGAGCTGCAAGTCTCATAGGATTATGATTTGGCTGGCAAAAGATGATCCGAGTAAATTGTCGAAGTTTAAATCCGAGTTCATATCGGTGTACAGAGACAAGGATGTAGCTTTAAAACGGTTTGATAGCGAATTGTCCGACGTAAAAAACATTCAAGACGTCTGGGGTGTAATGCGTTTCAATAAAATTGAGATTGCTGAATCTTATTTATTTGGAGATTGCGCTGATGAATACAGCATCGACAGGAGTCTGTTTGCTGAGTACTCTCATGATCAAAGTTTGCATGAGTATATATCTGGGTCACCACGTTCAAAAAGAAACCGCCACAACGGGTTGTGGCTCCATCCTGACCTAAGTGGAAGTGTCGATGCCTACTGTGGTTTAGATAAACCAGAAGGTTTTGATCCACATTTGTTGATTAAAGGTTCGTTTCGTTCGAATGACGAGAAGGTGTTCTTGTTTAGAGTAGGGGATCTAGCGGATGGTGAGATGGATTTATTCAGGCGCGAGAGTTATGGTGTTACTCCGTATAATACGGCTAGTGAAGCACTAAAAGTGGAGAATAGAGAAAGACGATACACTTACAACTCTAAGTCTGTAATGTCCACTCCCAGAGAGGTAGAGCCTCAAAAGTATAAGGGAGTCATGTCCAAAAAATCGTGGCAACATTTCGATGAAGATTTGATTGAGTTGGATGAGTAACAAATATGGCACAATTGACGTGAACCAATAGGCGTGAAGCCCTAATGTTGTCAATTGTGCTATTATCATAGCTACTAAAGATTGATAATTTTTGTTGATTGGGCAAGGGATATGCATTGGTATTTATTGGCATTCGGTATGTTAGCGTTATTAGTGGCAAGTGCCATTCGCTTTAAGTCGGCGGGTAATCTGTTCACAAAAAAAACCGTTCATTCTGATAAAATGTCTATTGAGGGCGCATCTCTGTTGTCCAGCGTTCCCTCAGTGCTGGATGACCGTCGTACCCTGGTTGATCCGGCTCTTTCCAACATTCATAAAGTGGTCTCAGCATGCTCCAAGAGAAATGCGCGAATATCCCCCATCCTATACGATAGAATGCGAGATTTATAATGGACGTATTTGTATTTATTGTCGTTCTGACTTTTGTGTTGACCTTTGGCGTTCTCATTAAGCGAAGCAATAAAAAAGCGATCAGTGCTTTAGATAAAATCACCAGCAAAGCGAGGACTTATCGCTCATGGTATCTACTCAAGCTCAAAAGACCGTTGAAGAGAAAGAATGGCAAGTGGTTTTTGATTGGGCTGATGGGGCTGTTTTACCTAATGGTGATTGTATACTACTTCCTTTCAACAAATTGAACATGACTTGATCAACAAGCAGGTGTAAAAATGCGTGTGTTTGCTGTATGGGGAGATAACTGTGTAGATCTTATCGTTACCACTCATGATATGAACCTTATTGCCTATGCGCAGCTTGGTAGAGAAGGTGACCTTTTGGTTGTATTAGAAATGGTGAGTCGCCCAGGGTTCGGTGCACTGCTGAGCCGGACAATGGGGATGTTGGCTTTTCAACATAAGATGAGTGTGTTTGCCTGTGATTTAAATGACGCGTCACACAGCGTGTTTGAGAGCGTTACACGAGAGGGCGATTGCCTTACTGTGGAGTATGACACAGAGAAACCCTCGTTTGTTTACAGAATGCCACCGAGTGCCTACTTCATGGAGTCACTGCGTGCTGGAGAGGTTCTTTTGTTATCTTCGGATGATTTCATCAAGCAAGGTCAAGATTGGTTCTACGACTCTTATTCAACGGGAAAAACGGCGTGGATAGATGAAGTTACCCCCATCCACTAGCGCCATTATAGTGCTGAGCGGCTATTTGTTGCTTGAGTGTCACTACTTCTGCTTTTTCGGCTTGAGAAGAGGCAGACTCGATTGCTAAAATGCCAGCAGATGCTTGGGATATACGCACTTCTTGTCCGGATTCTATCTTTGATTTATTTTTAACTCCCCAAAGACGACCTGAAAACACAACTGAGTTACTTAAGCCAGACATGGGAGCAACAGGCATCAAAGTTCTTTCGGTTTTGAATGTCGTGCCCACCAGCCCTTTTATAAAAGTTTCTTCTTGGTGTCGAGATTTCTTTGTTTTCCATGCTGCTATAACGCTCAAAGCAAGCGATGTAGTTATTACTATTCCGATGTAAATCATATTAAACCTCTAGTCCAGAGCTAATATAATAACGCGTTCCTTAATAAAGACAACACAAATCACGAAAATAAATGATTGACAAATTATCATAGTGAAGTATTATGCAACTATAGTTTTATAAGGTGACGTTTATGAAGTACAAGGCAATTGCTCAAGCAATGGTGGGCGCGTGTCATGATGTGCTCCAACCTCGATATAAAGAATACATATTAGCTAACCACGATGATTACCCTCACACACTTACCTTTAAGGTGGGAAGAGGGATGAAAACTTATCATGTGCGCAAAAGAGAGGATAACCGGCACATTATCACTTTTGGGATCAAGATGGTTGAGTGTAAATCAAAAAGTCAGCGTTATGCGTCAACATGGTTGACTGCAAAAGAAATATTGAACAAGGGATATGTAAACGCGGATTTAACGTTTGCTAATCTGCTGATCCATACGATTGTGCACGAATATTCTCATTACCGCCAAGTATTGGAGGGGAAGCGCTTTGCTCGAAGTGTGCACAATCATCACTTTTATAAAGTGATGGACGGTCTGTACAGTGATGGGTTGTATGAGGCGCTGTTAGATTACTTTCAATCTCACCCCGATCTTAAAGCGCTTTCGTATGAAGATGACAGTGTGTTTGACACGCTCAATCAAACAAAGAATGACTTTAGGGTAGGAGACACAGTTGCTTTCACAGGGAGAATATCTGCTGCCCGAGGTTTTCCTGCTCAGTTTGGTGTGCAGTTGGAGGGGGAAGTTGCGCGAATAAACCAAAAGACACTAACTGTTAAAACAAAATGCCCATTATCTTTCAGACCGCTTAAGTACCGTTTACTACCTCAGACCATAACAATAAAAGATTGACATATACATTCATAATGATAAAATGTGTGTATTAATCATGAAGGAAAAAATTGCAATGAACCAAGATGTAAAGATCAAGCAAAACGACTTTAAAGTAGATAAGTCTATTATTCGACATTTAATTTTCTCTCAAGCTGGCACCTTGCACAAAGCTTTGCTTGAATTAGTGATGAACTCATTGGATGCCAAGGCGGACAATATCACTGTTGATTTTTCCGAAGACATGAAGCGGGTGGTTGTCACTGATGATGGTGTAGGCTTTGGTAGTATTGAAGATATTGAAAAGCTTTTCGGCACCTTTGGTTTTGACCATCAGACGCAAGAAGAATTGTCTCGCGGACGTTCATACGGTAGATTTGGTTTGGGTAGGGCACAATGTCTCGCGTTTGGCTCCACAATATGGACAACCAATCAGTTTACAATGGAAGTGGATTTAAAAGGCAATAGCACAAGCGACCTACCATACGTTATCAAAGAGCATGCCGCCTCATTGCATAGTGGTTGTAAAATTGAAATTGATTTGTATGAGGTAATGTCGTTACATGACAAAAGAAGCCTGATAATGTCACTGAAAAATATGGCGAAGTATGTAAGCGAAGTCCTGATGATTGACGGCACCCGCGTTAATGAAAACCAAGACGACGTAAAATGGAGCGCCAAAGACGATGATTTTTACTTCTTGAATGCACCTAGTGAGAGAGGTTTGTCTGTCTACAATAAAGGGGTGCTTGTTTGTAGTTACGGTCATAGTAAATTTGGCGTGTCGGGCGACCTAGTATCTCACTCGGATAACTTTGCTGTTAACATGGCCAGAAACGATGTGCTAATTGCAGAATGTCATCTTTGGAAGAAGATCCCCGCATTCTTGAAGCCGTTCGCAGAAAAGAAGGTTAAAACGACCTTGACTGATCAAGATAGAATTTACTTGGTTGGGCAAATGCTGAAAGGTGAAGTTAACTACAGTGATGTATGCACTAAGCGTTTATTTAAGAACTCTGATGGTAAGTTCTTCACACTAAAGCAGGTGTTTAAGCATGCTGATGGGTGTGTGACGATAGCGCCGTCGCGGTGGAAGCAGGTGCGCGGTACAGAATTGCATCGACGTAAAATTGCATTTTGCTTTAGTTATGACTTTGCTGATACCTTTGGGTTTGCCAGTCTGCAAGAGTTCTTTAGTGCATTGATAGCATCACCGATGGTAATTGCCGATCACCCAATCGATATGAGCCGGATTGATGTTGTTGATTTTGAAAAGGCCGCTAGTACGGTAAGTGACAGGAATGACATTATCCCCGAGTCAGATTTGACGCCACTGGATAGAGCGAGATTAAGAGCCGTTGATGCAATGTACAGGCAGATGATGGAGTGCTTTTTTCTCTCAGAGACTCGTTCTGGGCGGTGCACAGAGAGTGATCGTGGTCGAGCGTTTAAAAAAGCCAGCCGCAATATAAGCGTAGGTAAATCCGAAGTGTTCAAGGCGTGGACAGATGGTGAGCGTTACATTGCAGTAAATATCAATTTATTACGAAGTGCGTTCAACAGTGGATTTAATGGCTTGACTAACTTGGTTACGATCTTGTTGCATGAGCAGTGTCACGATGGAGTGTCTTCGGTGAGTCATTCTCATGACGATAATTTTTATGAGCGTTTTCATGATGTGATAACTGACGATGGCACGAGTATATTCAGCATTGCAGCAAAGGGACTTGAGGCTTACCTTTCACAAAACAAAAAGTTAAAGCGTTCGATGTCTGAAAAAGAAGTGAAGAATTTCTTTAGAACGTTAGAGAGATTATTTAAGTTGGCGCAATAGAAGTGGCATGCCATCGCCCTGTAGGGCGATGGTAGCAGTGCGAAATATTGCTTTGCTTTATAGCTTATCAAAGTAATGACACATGCAATAACGCCTTGTATTGGGGCGTAAGCTAAAGAGATAGGCAAAAAAAAGCCGGTGAGTAAACACCGGCATAAGGAGTACAAACGTACATAAGGAAATACATCACAAACTGAGCAAGTCAGCTCTATTAATATAACCTATTCCACTAAGTTTCCAACGTGATCATTAATTTTTTTTGCGACATAAAGTTCAGATAATAGTTTTGCTTTCGTTAACTTTCTCAACGCGCTGTACATCATAGCCATTTCAGCTTTTTTGTTGGCATTGAAAGGTTTTCCAGAGATCCAATGCATATTAGACGGCACCCCTGATACCTCAACCACTTTGCCTTTAACTACCCAAAGTAACCCCCACCCTAACGGGATTTCTTCTTTTGTTATAAGGCCTTCTGGGCATAAATAAAAACGCCAATCTCCCATGCCTACATCCGGGTTGATTCTAAACTTTTTCTTGCTGTCTGCTAAGAAGTCACTGCGTGAACGCTTGCATTCCACAAGCAATGATACTTCACTACGAAACCCCAGTGAATCAGGTTGCTCCCCTGTTTCTGCCAGTGCTTTAAATTTGTCATTAAAAGTTACACCGCAGTTTTTCTTTTTTAGCCATTTTTCGGCCAAAACAGTGAGTTCATCATGGGTTAATTCGTTTTCTTTTTTCATTCTTTGAAGCTCATGTAAGTATTGAAGAAAATGCCGTGGTACCCTCTTTGAAAGTGAATGGCAGCCATTGGGAACCCGATATCAAATCCGATGTCTCGTCCTGAACCAAGAATGAGTTGTTCTTTGACGCCGGCCACTTCTCTTTCAAGTTTCATGCGCGGTACCGAACTGTAGAGCTTTGAGAGGGGGATGAGTAACACGGTGTTTTCAGCCACTGAGAATGCGTGCTTCATGACATTGGTAAGATCAGACCATGTTGGGTTTGTGATGATCCAGTCCACCTGTTCATTAAAGTCATAAAAATCCCTGCCGTCCTCGATCTCACACCAAAGCGTATTATCAGGGAGCGCTCTGTAAAATACACCGCTTCCGCGAAATGGCTCAAGGATTATCCCGCTTGGCGAAAAATGATTCACTATCGCTTGGGCGACTTCTGGTTTTGTGTAGTGTACGTCAGAGTAGTCTTTCATTGATGAAGCAGTAGTCATTACCATCTTATGCCGCCTTACCAATGGTTTTTATGGTTTCCAGCGGGATTGACGCTAAGTATTCCAGTGTAAGATTACTTGCGGGGGTGATGCTTTTAACTTCTGACAGTCTTTTGATGTCAAACTGCCCATCGTTAAAAAAGTCAATGACGCCTGGTAAATGCGTTAGTTCTTTTGAGTTTGAGTAAAAGGTGAATTCAGGCTGGCCTTGCAGGAATCGCTCGACATCCTTAGGCTTATCTCTCATTTGCGTGATTCGGTTTAACTCGTGTTCGCTATTAAGTACCTCGGAAACCATCCGGTACACACCTGTTCTCGTAACCAGTGCGTACTGAACATTTTCATTCTTAAATTTAGAGGCGAACACCACTCCATATGATGCTTCGTTGTTCATGTTAATCCTTTAACTGTTATATCCACATAAGAATGTTAGCACGCAGTCATGCATCTACATCAAAGATAATATAAATTTAAGATTGACAAATTATCATATTGATGAGACTATATATTCTACCATTATATATATGTAATATTGTTGTTCAGATGCGTATATATTTAACCGTATATTTATTTATACGAATTATGAAATTAATGCTTTTATTAAACGTTATACCAACGTACATTCTCCCCAACAAAAACAAGGGAACTCAATATGTTAAACAACAAAATGCTGGTCTTATCTATCTCAGCAATGTTAAGCGCCTCAGCCGCGTCACAGACAAGTCATTTTAACTTGGAGTACATAGATGCTGCTGGTGTAGGCGCAAATGACACCACGGCCTTCGTAGCTCCGTATGGTGAGACCACCGTTGGTGAGTACAGAAAGGAATTGATTGAGTTTGCGGTGCGTGCAGTATCGCTTCAATTTAACTTTACTGTAAAAAACGATTTAATTATTGATTTCGAGGTGCCAGAAGGCTACGGCGCGACGACCTTGGGACCTGTTTTTTCTGAAATTTATTCAGATGAAGGGAAAGATTCGTTTGGAATTATGGAATATAATCGCTCTTACCCAAGCACCCTAGCCTCGGCATTACTTGGTAAGCGAGTTATATCGGATGAAGATGCGGTGGTGTCATTTTCAAACGGTGAGTCTAATCTTGTGACCCAAAGTGGAAATAAGTTCCCTGGGTTGGTTTATGATACTTATCATGAAATGATGCATGTTATGGGTTTTGTTGGAACAGATTGTTTAGGTGATTGCATACCTGAGCCGGTTAGTCGTAACAGCCATATTTCTCCGCTTTTTTATTACAATGACGCGGGTGTTGTAAAAGAGTTTGAATCATTGACTCTGGCGCAAAAAACAGATGCCTATATATCAACAGATAAGTTTTGGTATGGTGGGTCGGAGTCGTCTCGGAATGCGGCCATTAATGAATTAACGTCAGGTCATAATGATGGTTATGTTCATATGCATTCGACACCTAGCGAAAATGGTGGTGTTGACCCTCAATCTGGCAGTCACTTCTCATTTGATGTGCTCCCTGCTCAATTGATGCATTCATCTAGAGCCGCGACAGAAGATCTTGGTATGGCTGCATACTTGCTTTGTGATGCTGGTTGGTGCCGTGGTCAAGGGAAGGTTATTGAGCAATCCGTTGCTGCGACGTTCAATGAAAACGCAAGTTCAGAGTCCGAACGGGTCATCGATATTACGATATCGGAAAATATCAATGAATCAGTGGACGAATTTGAGTTTACATTCACACCTGATCCGAATGTTGATGTTATTTCGTTTGATGATGTAGATGATGCGTGTTCGAAAGTAGACGGTGATTCATATGTTTGTACAGGTGAGCTAGATTTCTTGTCCTCAGTGGAGCTGCGATTGGTTGTCGCCCCCTTTGACGATTACACATTAACAGGTGAATTAAGATCAACTGGGTATGATGTTGACCGTAACGGATTCAACAATATACTGAATGAAACTTTTGAAACGCAGGAAAGTGGTGTTGACGACAGTAGTGGAGGGGATAACTCCGGTGGTGACGACACAACTGGTGGTGACGACACAACTGGTGGTGACGACACAACTCCAACGCCTGTAAACACTCCTCAAACGTCAGGAGAAAGTGGCGGTGGTGGTTCAATGCCTTTGTTCTTGATGCCATTCCTGTTACTGATAGCGATCGTGAGAAACTTTAGAGCGTCGTCTAGTGTGGTCGGTTAGATTTTGTTGTTGAGGTTTTTCTGGTAAAGAGTGGTTGCGAACGCTTAATTCTTTATTGTTCAATTTTAAATACTGGCGAAGCGTTCATGCCAGAAAAACTTTGATATTAATATATGTAAAAACGATTAAAAATATGGGTTAATTTGTAGTGTTCAGTGGGTTTTTATGTTGAGAGGTGATATAACTACTAAGTGAGTGTTTTTTTAGCTGCTGCAACCAGCTAGAAACGTACACCGAAAGGTTTTCGCTTACTCCAATGGTGTGGTACTAAAAAGGGGCTTTAAAGCCCCTTTTTAACGCCTGAATTTAATGATGATTATTGTATGCCATGACCTCTTGTTCTCATGCCGTTGTTTTCGGCATCAACTGTCTTTAAGTGCGCTTTATATTCGTCCACTTTAAACATGTTTCCTATTTGTAAGTTGCCTTTTTCCATCTTGTCGAACTCACGTTGACGTCTAATGGCTTCAATTGATTCTAGTGAATTGATGATCTGCCATTTGCCTTTTATTTTCAAAAGCGTACCAACTTCTTCGAACCCTTCGATGGCGTATTCATCATAGACCCCTTGTAGCTCGCATTTAAGCTTCTCTGATACTTTATACACCACTGCGCCTTCAGCTTCAGATGATGCGTCTCGGTCAACAAGAAGGGATGCATCGCCAAGGTAGCCTAGTTTAGTAATGCTTTCTTTTTTACGCTCTACCTTTGCTAAAGCACTGTTTTTCACCTTGCTGTCTGGAGATTCAGTCCCCCATGAGTTTGCATTCACAAGGAATTTTCCAAGATTAATTTTTTTTAGCTCGCCTTCCATCGTAGCAGTGAAAGAAGTTTTTGAGATGTATGAAAGTGTGTTAGACATTTGTGTCTCCTTAGTAAGATGGGTTAATAATACAAAAATGATTAACAAAAGTCAATCAGTTTGATAAAAATAGAGCACTATAACTACACTTTTTTTTGAGAGCTGAAGCCTTGCCGTATAAAGGCGAAGGTCAGGTTCTGTGATATGTTAAGTCCAAATAACAAATGGAGTTTTACACATATGGAAAGTGTAATTGAAGGTTTTATTCATCCTGAGACGCGGTTGCCCTTAATGGTGGCACCTAGTGTTGAAATGGATATGAGTTTAGGCAGCATACAGATTGGTTCGCTGGGTTGTGAGGGGTGTTCGGTTTTATTGTATAGCTTGCAGGATCAAATCATTGTTACGTTTAAATATGTAGATGGGGAGTTGATGAGTGAACAGACATATGACACCTCGTTGATTGGTGATTATCACTTCACGTTGGAAACCAGGCATGATTTAAATGATAAGAGCTACTACAGCATTTGTTTGAACACAGTTTCACATAGGGCGATTTCCCTGATCAATATTCAAGACTTTGAATGCGCCAAGTCTGCTATGGAAGAAATGGGTAAGCTGAAGGAGCGATATCCGGCTGTTCATTAAATAAAATGATTGACGCTTTAAAAGCATTTTGATAATATCAGGGTATTCGAGGTAGGGTTTATTTAATGACCTTTTCTAGTTACTTTGAGGGATTTAAAATGCTTTTTATTGATTTTATGAGAAAGGAAATGGAGTCACATCCTTTAGGCGATAAGTTTAAAGGTGACGTTCGAGCGTTTATCGCTAAGCATTTCTCTTCTATGGGGTTTTCGAAATGGTTGAGCGAGATGCGAGGTGAGACGTTATCGGAAGATGAGTCTTTCTTGGTCGGTAAGGCCTACATCGAATTTGGCGAAAGAAAACCCAGCGAGATCCCCACTGTTCTTGGACTGTTAACTCGTCAATACAATATTTTGTTCGAAGTGCCAGCGCATTATTATGAAGCGGATTTTTGGGAGTCTAAATTTGCCAGCCATTAGTGACATTCTGGTTGTCAGCGGTGGCCAATGTGGTGCTGATTTAGGCGGTTTGTTGGCCGCAGAAATGCTGGGAGTTGAGACGGGCGGCATTGCCCCTTTAGGTTATCGAACCGAAAAAGGCAAACAGCCCATCCTGAAAACTCGTTTTAATTTAACTGAGCATAGCTCATGGCAGTATCCGCCGAGAACGGAAGAAAATGTCAAACTCAGCGACGTAACACTAATTGTTGCCACAAATCCCTCGTCTACCGGTACGCAAATGACAGTGGACTTTTGCGTTAAGCACAAAAAAGAGTGCCATGTTATTGATGCAAATAATCCTGATATTGACAAGGCAGTCCGTTTTTTAAACCTCCAAGATAAAGCGCTTACCATCAATATTGCTGGTAATAGAGAGTCTGTGTCGAAAGGTTTGACGAAGAAAACCCGCCAGATAATCTATCGAGTCATTGAGAAATATTTAACAATTAATGATTGACAAATTATAATAATGAAGTATTATGTGTGAATCATTTAAGGAGAGCATAATGCTTACTAATTTATTTTCATTCCCCGCACTGGGTCGTAGTAAAGTGACGGTCTGGTATTCAAAGAATTTAGCTGACGACATGATGTTAATGATGTCGCTAGGGAAAACGGCTGAGATTGATTTGCCTAAAGATTTTAAGCTTACCGACACTCATACGCCTATTGTGGAATACTTCACAGAAGATACAAAAGCGCTTGAAATTTGTGAGCAAACATTTCATTGGATGCAGGGGGAAGTTTGGTCTCCCAATGCTGAGGCACGCGAAGTGATCTCTAATGCAGACGGTATACGCCACACATCAATGTCTATGGGTGATATTGTACAGTTAGATAACCGTTTCTTTATTTGTCAGGCTGTTGGGTTTGTTGAAGCGTTTAGAATGATAGATGGGGTGCTGACTATGCCGCCTAAAGGCATCGAGGTGGATCTATGATGAAAATGCTTGAAAAAGTGTCTAGTCACGAACAATTTTCGCAAGAAATGAAAGATCATAAAATGACTGTGATCTTAGATACAGATACGCATAAGCAATTAAGCTTTTCAGGCGACGATTTTGAACATGCCTTTTCTATCGTTGCTTTCCCATATCATATAATGATTGTGGGAGACATGGGGTGTTATACTTTCTCGCGCACGAAAGACATGCTTCGATGGTTTGTTAAAGATGCAGGTAAAGCGCTCGAACGGCCAGAAATTGAGCTTAGCCGGTGGCGTAACAAGCTCGTGTCCGTTGATAGTCAACTCGGTGTAGTCACGAAAAGCTTGAGATTGTTAGTTGAGCATGTGGAAGAATGCAAATCGTCTTTTTTGGAGCGCTATCCTGATGAAGCTAAGCATATAGAGGAAGAATTCGATACTCTGTTGCAATCGCGTGATGATGGCGTGGAAATGCTATTGTGTGAAATGTATTTATTTGAAATTACGCTTGATGGTGAAGATTTTCACTTATCGCAAGATTTCGATGATGAAGATATCGAGGTGTATGTATCTCAGTTTGCTTGGTGTTGCTATGCGCTTAACTTTGGTGTTGGCATGTATCTGGAAAGCAAGCACCTAGAAGCCAAATAAATCCCTGCTTACATTTTGAATAAACGGTGCAGAGTGATATACTCCGCGCCGTTTTTATTTGCCTTATCCTTTCGGAGAATCAATGGAATTATTATCAAGACTGCACGAGGCGGTCACTGAGGTTTATAGTAAAAAATACAGCGTTCGTGTGGGGAATGAACATCTTTATTTTTGTTTTGAGCGCTTGCCAAGTTCACCGGTGGGTGATGTAAGTGTTTTTTTGCAAGGCAGTGAGATTGCACGCGGTAATGTTGAGTTCGATGTTGCAGAAAGTTTGGTGTCTAACGATATATTTAAAGCTGACATTTTTAGTTTTAATCGCGATGAGGACGAAGGCGTTGTGATTGCCGGTGTTAACGCGCTGAAGTTGCACATTAATCCAGCTGAGGTTAGCTTGAACGCACCTGATGATGTTGCGCTTGATCCAACAGAACGTGAATACCAGGCGCTGATCCGTCACTTTATGTCGTCGCATGAACCCAATGGTTCGGTTTTGCTTCACCCTAACACGGTGTTCAAAAAAGATATTTTTTGTGACGAACTTGTTTTCATCGAATTTATTATGTCCATAGAATCTCATTTCGAAATTGAAATCGACGATGATGAGTTAGAAGGCGAAGTGAGTTACAAAGAGCTATTAAAGAAGATAAAGTCTTAATTCGAATTTATGATTGACTATACTGGTCATTTTGATAAAATAACTCCACAGTCGATTAAGGAGTTGTTATGTCAGAGATTAATTACAGTAAGCTTGGAAACCGCCCTCATTTGAAATCTCATCTTGAGATTGAAAATGCATTTGTTAAGCAATTTGGCGGGGATTTTTACGATCCAGAAGCCGGTTTGACTGAAAAACAGGTGGACTCTATCTTTGGTAACCTTGAGGCCAGGTTGTCTCCAGAAAATTTGAATTGCGATGGTGAAATTTCAAGAGAAGAAGCTAATAATAAACATCAGTTTTTAACCTCGGTTTGGGTGCAGCTTGAATCCTTCTCTGGCATTCAGCGTAAATGTGCAGAATGAGCGTTGTGACGCTTTATCACGGTACTGATAGTAAGTCTGCCGCCGATATCATGGAGAACGGGCTGAACGCTCGCTCTTGTTTGACTTCAAGCTTAGAAGTGGCTGACTACTTTGGTGAAGCTCGTATTGAAGAGCTGCAAGATTTGGGTGAGCTGACAGACTGTATCGGTCAAGTGATACTAGCCGTTAACCTGCCTGTAGACAGGCTTGTTGTTGATTATCCCGCGTATGAAGAGCCAATATCCATTTATCGAAACGTCCACACAACATGTGATAGAGAGTGGCATGATGGATGCGACAATGGTGATATCCCATACCCTAAAGATGAATTAGATGTATTGCCTGCATTAGAGGCCACTACTTGTGTAAGAGTAAGTGGTAAAATATGCGGTAAATTGTTCAGCATCAATGAATAAATGATTGACAAAATGCGCGTTAATGTTATCATTAAGGTGTGTTGCATAGATATTTTAATTTCTAGTCAGTCAACATGAGCGTGTAGCGCTCGCCATCCCTCAGCTTTATAGCTAGCGTCGTGACGCTTGGCAACTCTTACGCTTCATACCTTACTTTTTCATTATATACACTCAATAAAGTGGACAATGATAGGTGGTGTTAATTGGGGGAGTCTATTTCATTGTTAATTGAGAGTATTGATATGAAAAATATACGTGCAGTAGCATCAAGCGTTGTATCAGCGTGTCGTAAAAGAGGCTTAAAGCAATCTGTTGTGATGGATGTGTTGGCCAAATCATCTGGGTACCGTTCTATTCAGTGTGCAGAATCAAGCAAGAAGCCTGAGACTGACGTAAGCTTAGAGGAAAAAATCGTACTGAGAACTCTGCTGTTTCAGAGCGACTTAGATTACAGCCTTGATCTCCCTATTGCTTTGTTTGAAGTGGCGGGGGATAGCGATATAAACGCTGGAGATCCTGTTTTTGAATGGATGTGGTCACTTACTGATTCAGGTTTTATCAGAATGACAATGTTGTTATTGGCTGTTAATTCGAAAGTCGGTATAATGTATGAATACATGTCCCAAAAAAAATTAAGTACTGAACAGATATCAGCATTTATTGAAAAAGAGCTTCCAGATAAGCTTGCTAATTACATTAAAGTTGAATCAATAGAAGGTGAGCGTGAGATGTTGGACGTTATGCTCCAAGATGTTGCTACACCGATATATAATGCAATTGTGAGTTATCTCGCTTTTGACAAAAAGCAGAACATATTCCTTCATCATAAAGATAAGTTTGTCACTGTTCAAAATACAGAGCTTAATGTAAGCGTTGTTGTTGATAATGATGGTGATGTTTTGGCGACCTATACCCAATTCGGGTTTGAAGTGAAGAACTCATCTATGTGGTCTAAGAAGAGCTGGATGGACGATCCGGTGAAAGGCACTGAGCTGCATCATGTAGGAGTGTCAACGGCGCTGAGCGATAAAGCATTCATAGATGCTATAATTAGTAACAGTGCAAACAAGGTGAGTGCTGATTTTGCAAAACACTTAACGATTAGCGAATAACTATTACTCGGCACTTTTATAGGTGCCGTTTTTTCGTTTATAATATTGACATTATTTATCAAAATGATAAAATAAGCACATAAAATGATTTGAATTAATGCATGATGCATGGAGTAAACGTATGTCGAGCAAACCGAGATTGTTATTGAGTGATTTAGATGGTGTATATGCTGACTGGGCAAAGGGCTTTGTTAACTATATGGCTTCTATTGGTCATGTAGCGCCACACAGTAATCCTACTGTTTTTACCATGACGGATATTTTCCCGATGCTTGATAAGCCTTGGCTGCATATTAAAGACTACCAGCAAAGTGAGTTTTATAGTGATATTCAGCCTTATGCGGGTGCTAAAGAGGCGTATCAGGAGATGGTTGATGCTGGTGTTAAAATTATTGCAGTCTCCAGTTGTGGTTTAGAGCTTGAAACAGTGCGAATGAGAACTGAGTTCGTTGAGTCGCAAGGCGTATTTAGCGATATGATTTTGTTGGAGTTAGGTGCCTCTAAACAAGATGTGCTGGAGACCTTTGAAAACGCCGCTTTTATTGATGATCAACCCCATGTGGCCTTTGAAGGTTGTGAGGCAGGGCATGTCGCGTTGTTGAAGTCGATGCCATACAACCTGTGTACTGATGTGCAAGGTATCAAACGTATCGGTGATTTTAGTGAAATTAGCCGTGTAATGAATATGCAAGCGCCTAAGTTGGTTACTGCACCCGTTGAAGTTCGTAATGATGTTAATGCATTAGAGGTTGGGGGACTTAGAAGGTAATGAGGGTTAAGAAACTTAACTTCACGTCCCTGAACGATCGCGTGTTTTTCGTGGGTGATGTTCACGGAAGATATGCATTGCTGTTGGAACAGTTAGAAAGCGTCCTTTTCTCCCCTGAAAATGGGGATGTGTTGGTTTCAGTTGGAGACATCATTGATGGCGGGTTTGAAAATGATGACATGATCCGTTTGTTGGATGAACCCTGGTTCAACGTTGCATACGGCAACCATGAGCAATTGATGAAAAGGGCAACCAAGTCAATAACTGAAGAAGATTTTGACAGGGTATCCAGTTTTCTTATTGATCAGGGTGGCTTGCAAATGGTTTACGATCTCAATAACGATATTGCAACGGTTGACTCGATAAAGAAGGTGGCTGAGAGCCTGACCAAGAAAGAATTACATTGGGTTGCCAATGGTGGCGCTTGGTTTTATGACGTATTTTATGCCAAAGGTTTTGCGTACAGAAGGGCACAAGCTGCCAAGCTTTTCCAAGCTGAGCTGCCATTGGCTATAGAAGTTAATCACCCTAAAGGCCGAGTGGGTGTTGTCCATGCGGGGCTTAAAGGCAACAATTGGAACAATATTGAATTTATTGCGCGATATAGACCTAACCAACTGCTTTGGATGCGAGATCATATCATGGCATTTGAGAATGACGAAAAACCTGCCGTTAAGCTTGGTTTAGTCCAAGGGGTAGATGCCCTTGTTGTAGGTCATAGCGTGCCTAAGCGTGGGCTGCCATTAATCCTAGCGAACACTATGTATATTGATGTTGGCGCTAAACAAGGAAAGCCTCCTTTTGTGATTGAGATTACCGACGTACTGAATGCTGTAATGAAATAAATGATTGACAAAATGGCGTAGTTTAGTACTATTAAACCTTCTCCAACAGAAGGTTTAACCCGAATTTAACTCAGGGGTACTATTAATGACTATGCAAGACGAATTATCCAATCAAGACTTCTCGCTCATTGAAAATGATGAGCAATTCTTAGATGCCTACCCGCCATTCAAAAGAGGCCACTACCGGCCTCAACCAAATGTGACGCCAGCAAGCTACCCTTGTATGATCCGTCAAGAAACAATCGTTGATAACCCTAATGGTGCAGATGAAGCCGTTATCTCTATTGTTTATCTTAGTGGGGAATGATCATGCCTAAAAGTGTTCTGTTTAATCCGAAAGAAGGGTTTTGGCAAGACGACCAAGGTTATGTGTATACAGATTCCGAAGCGACACTGTATGACGCTGCACCTGGTGAAACGTCAACGCTTGCTAACGATTCAGGTTTTTATATACCCAAAGGTGCTATTCAGCATAAAGAGCATGAGCAATTTTTCGAAGAGATATTGCTTCCAAATATTCTTAACAGTAGAAAGGTCATGATAGAGTCTTTTTTTCATAGAGAAATGGAAGTGGAGGCGACGTTCGATTATGAAACTGATTTTGTGGCTTTGAAAGCGTCCTTTGAAGGTTCCGATAGAAAGACGTTACTTCGCCTGTCAGAGCAGCACACACCTGTCCTTGCTTTCAAAGATGACTATGATGGATTTTGGTTTACGACAGATGATGACATTAAGGCTGTTGTGAGAGCGGGGTTGTAGATAGCGGGGTTGTTGGCTAATTCAACAAATGCGTTATTATCTAGAGTCATAATCGTGTTTCAACAGGGATGAGAGATGAGAAGTTTGTTTGTGTTAGGTGCCGTTGCAAGTCTTGCTTTTAGCGCAAGTTTAATAGCAAAAGACGAGCAGCCTGAGCAGCCTCGTATGGAATCACTTGAAGAGCAAGTGAAAGGTGATGTAGTTGGTGTTAATTCAGTTGAGTATGGAGGAGGAGTATTGATCCTTCCTATAATCGGGTTTGAAAATGAAATTTGCATCAGTATCGTTAACAACATGAATGCTATGGTCGATAATCCATCTAAAGCTGAAGATTATAATTATCAAATAGCAGTCCATTGCGACGAAGTGGAGCCAAGAACGAGAATGATTGGTGATACCGAGGTGACAACTGATTATTCCAAAGGGTTCGAGCGGTTGTACTTGATTGAGCTTGACCAGGGTATTGTAATGCATTCTGCTAAATACTCGTCTGGGATATTGAAGGTTTGGCCTTCAAAGTTGTATGACGATTTCATGGTTCAAAATGATAAAGAGATCAAGAAACAATATAAGATAGAAGTCGAAGGTAATGAACGTCGTAAAAAGCGCATGGAAAAGTTTGAGTTAGAAGAAAAAGCCGCCAAATAAATTACCCGTAGGGGTGTTAAGTGAATAATCATTCATATTAATGCCTGAATAAATTGAAAAACCGCTATTAAGCGGTTTTTTTGTGCATAAATAACGGGCTGGTTAAATATTGATCAAGCAAATAAGGATTTAGTTACTATAAGGGGTGTAGATGCCTATAAATAGGGCTTATAATGCGTAAAACAACTCGGCCAACAAGCTTTAACTAAATAAACTCAATTAAATTTACAAACAAATTCGAGTAAAATCATACTCTTATAATTTATCTAACACTAAAGTGTTAGAAATATGCCCAAAGGGTCATTTTTGAACTTCACGCATAGAATCACTTCTGTATACTTGTCCTCGTTGTCTAGAGAGACGCAACAAAAACCTAAAATTAAATGCTGAAGTTAAATCTTCTTTTACTAAGAAAGTTAATTTAACTACAGGGTAAAATTTTCAACTTTTATTGCGATGAAATGGATAACCCCAAACATTACGCTAATATAGGAAGTATAAATTTACATGGAGTGTAAAACAGTTGGATCACCGATTGTAAGCGTAGAAAGAAAATAGTTTAAAATGATAGGTGGAAGCTTAATGCCCTTTTGCGCTAAGGATTAGCGCGGCTGAATGGAGTCAGCTTGACAATTATGTGGATTTTGTCAAAAGGGTTCATTATCAGGATGATAATGAGGACAAACGCGAAAAAGGATTCACTGTGATATGGATATTACAGTACTCAGGAATGAGGTGGTTTGTTCGTTGGCATGATGCCGGCAGTATTGCTCGACAGGAGTCGGATTCAACATGGAGTTGATGATTATCAAGATGATAAAGCAATATTTACTCACATGATGTGAGTTCATTAGCAGAAACATGATGTTTATACCGCATGGAGCGGTTTGTAGCCAAGGAGGCTGATGCTGATGTACTGCTTTCAAGATGAAGGTTGCCGTAAGGAAGAAAAGATTTCTACTTTTGCATGATGCAAAAGCTCCAAGAGGAGCGTTTAGGGGAAGGAGATATAAGCATGATGCGATATATCGAACTATCGAGCAGAAGGCGAAGGATGCTCCAAAAGCAAGATGCTTGGCCGTTAGGATGACGGGGTAATTTTAGGGAAGTCGGTTGTTTGCCATGGAGGCGATTCGCAAAGGATGCGAAGCAACCAAAACCTGCATGGAGCGGGTAGTGAACTAGCCATTGAGGCAGATCAACATGGAGTTGTGATTGTCATGAGACGAAGTTCGCCGCGAGAAGGCATGGAGCCGATACGCCAGGAGGCGTTCTCGCCCCTTATTTTGCAATACGTCCATGGAGGGATGTAGTAAGTTGCTTCAAGGAATGAGTTGGTAGCAACGGAACGTGCTCAAATTGTCAGTAAGACAAGCCAAACTAAAGTGAACATGATGTTTACTGCATAATGACCAAGGACGGTGGGATTAATGGATTAATCCAGAGTGCTACGATACTCACGTTATGCAGGTGGTCTCCTCGATACACAAGTCAAAAGAGCATTAGCCTAAACAAAAGGCACGTCGTGAGGCGTGCCTTTTTTGTATTAGTAACATTCGTTATTAAGGGAAAAGGGTGTTGATTAGTTCAGAAAGAGACTTTTCATCTATGTCGGCTCCAGTTAGAGAGTATGCATTCAGACTTTCCTCTGCCAACTCGTCTTGCTGATTAACTTTCTCCAACATTAGATCCAGTGAGGCGCGAATTATCCGAGTTTGACTTGGGTTAAGGTTCGTAATATTCAACTTATTGACCATTACTCCATCTATTTCACTTATTGCACTGTTAACCTTCTTTTCAATGCTTTTGTTGTCCGTTTCATCACTCGTTAATCGAGCGGTTAAGTTAAGTGTTTTGGCCACGTTTAATCCTCCATGATTGCTTACTTTCATATTAACACAAGGTGGTTAAAATACATTCACACACTGCCAAGCCCCTGTGTACACATCCACTGCTCATCAAATCTGGCGCGAGGAACGCCCTCGAACCACCCTAAAAATAAAACAATATAGTAAATAAAATAAAATAAACATTGACAGACCGATTCATTATGATAAAGTTTAGTTATTCCCTAAGCGGGAATTCAAAAAAACTTTTAATTATGTCTAAGGGGACATTTATGCGTAAAACACTTTTATTTTGTGGCTTAACAGCTGCGTTATCATTATCCACTTCTGTACTTGCCACTACTTCTGACTCAGCTTCTGAAGGTTGGAAGCAAATTGGCGCAGAGACATGTTTACACAAGGGGCGTGTCGTTAAGATGTACACACTTAATGGTGAGATGCGAAAAACCCAGTGCTTTAACCTACAGACAAAAGTCAATAAAACAGGTAAGCGTATTTTCCAATACGTTAGCCGAGATGGAACGGTTACCAAACAAGGCCGACGGTTATCATAATAAATTGCTAGAAGGAGCCGCTATTGAGCGGCTTCTTTCGTTTGACCTCTATAATTCGCAGTGTCATTATTTTGATAATGTTTCGTGATATAACTAAAGTGGTACTTAATAAAATCCAACATACGTCGTTTATGCGACGTGCTTCCATTTAATGGAAGTTAGTTGGTCATTCAAACAGGAAAATGCATGTTAAACAGAAAACGAAATAAAGTAGCGCTGGCAATTGCTTTGGTAGCCGGTTTATCAACCGCTGCTTATGCTCAAACTTCTTCTTCACTTCGGGGGAAGGTGGAATCAACAACAGGCGTACCTGTTACTGACGCTGTTGTCACAATTAAACATACGCCCACCGGCACAACACGAAAGGTTGTGATAGATGGTACCGGCGTTTTCTCAGCAAGTGGCTTGCGTGTAGGCGGACCTTATTTGGTGACCGTTGACTCAGACGAGTTTGAAGATCAAAAAACAGAGCTTTATCTTTCTTTGAATGATACTGCCCAGTTAAATTTTTCACTTCAGCCAGATAGCGTTGAGCGTATTCAAGTTGTCGGTAGTTCTCGTCACTCCATTTTGTTTTCAGACAAAGGCGGTATCGGGAGCACATATGATGAAACGGACATAAACAGGGCACCCCTGTTCGATCGTGACCTGAAAGATATTGTGCGCCAAAACCCATTGGTTAACATATCCGATTCATCTGACGGCGAAATGTCCGTAGGTGGCGTTAACCCTCGCTTCAACAGTATATCGGTTGATGGTGTGGAGCAAAATGATGATTTTGGTCTTAATGGTAATGGGTATCCAACAAGCGGCTCACCTATCTCTATGCTTTCTATAGAGCAAGTGTCAGTTGATATTACTCCTTTTAATGCTAAGGCATCTGGGTTTACAGGCGCATCTATTAACGCAGTAACCAAATCTGGACGTAATGAATTTTTTGGTGAAACCTTTTACGAATATTCATCCGATTCGATGGCCGGTACGCCTAGAAATGAAAATGGCGATGATGTTGAGCTTGATTTTGAACGTAAAACGTATGGTGCTGCCCTTGGTGGTAAGATCATAGAGGATACCCTGTTTTTCTTTGTGAGTTATGAAAAGTCAGAACTCCCCTTTGTTAACGTTTATGGACCTGCCGGAAGCGGTTCGGCCAATGAGAAAGACTGGTTATCTTTAGATACCATCTCAGAAATTCAGCAAATATCAGAAGATGTGTACGGTGTTGATGTTGGTGGGTTAGCTTCTGGTTTATCCAACGACAGTGAAAAGTCTATCATCAAGTTAGATTGGAACATCAATGACGATCATCGTGCGGCGTTAACTTATCAGTTGACTGAAGATAACTCTGTGAACCCTCAGAACAACAGTTACCCAAATAACTTTTCGTTATTAAGTAACTGGTATAACACTGATGGGAAAGTAGAGTCATTCTCGTTCCAAGGCTACTCATTTTGGGGCGACAAATTATCTACACAATTAAGTGTATCTACCAAAGATGTGGTGAATAGCCATGTATCTTTTGCTGATTCTTTTAATGATGAAAAGATAGGTCAGGCGTGCATTCGCATTAACCCAACGGATGGCCGATGCAGCTATGCAGAATCTGTTTTTATTGGGGCTGATCCTTACCGCCATGCAAACGACCTTGAAAACTCGACCTTTTCGGTAGATTTAACCGGTGAATACCTGCTGAGCGATGAGCACACAGTGTCTTTCGGTGTGGGATTGGAAAAGATTGATATTTTCAATCAGTTCGTGCCATTCTCTCGCGGCACTTGGGACTTTGCTTCAATTGAAGATTTCAGAAACCAAAATGCATCTTCTGTGTCTTACACTGATGCTTATACGGGCGTTTCGAGTGATGCCGGTGCCACGTTTGAACTTGAAAACAAGCATGCATTCATCGAGGATAAGTGGGATATTTCTGATGATTTGTGGTTAAATTTTGGGGCGCGGTATGAAGTTATTTTTGCTTCTGGGTTAATCCGTCCAAACGCTACATTTACCGAACTTTATGGCAAAAGTAACACCAATAGCCTTAATGGCAAAGATATCCTTTTACCACGGTTTGGGTTCAATTGGTCAGCAGCTGACAACCTGACGATAAGCGGTGGTGTAGGCCGTTATTATGGTGGTACACCTAATGTTTGGATTTCCAATAGTTACTCAAACGATGGTCAGATTAATGTTAGAGGTGACGTGAGCGGGGTTGACTTAACGCAAGCTGACTTCACACAGAAGCCTGTTGGTGCAGAGTTGCTTGCCGGCAACGGTGACACCAACTCTATTGACGCCAACTTTGAGTTGCCAAGCGAATGGCGATATGGATTGACCGCCAACTACAGCGCTGATTTAGGTGAATACCTTGGTGACAAGTGGGACTTGGAGGCGAGTTACCAGTATGTTAAGCAAAAAGATCCTGTTCAGTGGCGCGAGCTTTTCCGTGAAACTCAAGAAGTGGCGATCGCACCTGATGGGCGTAATGTGTATGTAGGCATTCCACCAGATAGCGATGATTTTCGTTATGATCTTGAGTTGACGAATGGTGATAAAGGTGGTGAGCGTAAGCTGTTTACCTTCTCGGCGACAAAGAACTTTGAAAACGGTGTTTTCTTTAACGCCTCTTACGCCAACCAAGATGTGACGTCATTAGTCCCAGGGACGAGTAGCACTGCTAACTCGAACTTTGAGAAGTATCAGGTAGCTGATCGCAACAACCCTGCTGTGGGTCGTAGTCGTTATGAAGTGGAACATAGCTTCAAGATGAATGTGTCTTACACGACTGAGCTTATTGCCGGCTACAATACGACATTCTCATTGCAAGGTGAGCGTAGTAGCGGGATGCCTTACTCATGGGTTTACGCTAATGGGTATGACACACTGGGTGCTCAGTCTAAATTCGATGATGGAGCCTTTTTGCCATACATTCCGACAGGGGCTGATGATCCTAATGTGTCTTATGCAGACGGTTACAGTTACGAACAGTTAGCTGCGGTGTTGAATGAAAATGGCTTGTCACAATATGCTGGTGGTATTATGCCTCGCAACACCGAAGATGGAGAGTGGAACAGTCGTCTGGATTTCTTTGCTAGCCAAGAAATAAAAGGCTTTAGCGAAGGGCATAAGGGCATGTTCTATGTGTCTATAAAGAACGTCTTGAATCTTATCGACAGTAGTGCCGGTAGGATAAAAGGGACTGATTTCTTTAATAGTCGAGATTTAGTTAGAGCTGATTATGATCAGGTAACGAACACTTATGTGTATAGTGAAGGATACGACGCTTCTTCTCCGACGTACTTGGATGCTGAGCGTTCGACGTGGAGGCTAAAGTTAGGTGTTAACTACCGATTCTAAAGCGGAAATTGATACAACAAAACGGCTTACTGTATGGTAGGCCGTTTTTTTATGTTATCCAATGATTCTAGGCGTTCGCGCCAATAATTGCATTCACCTTCAGGTACCAACATCTTCATTTCGCAGATTGCCTGCCGGTGCCCTAACTCCGCCATTATTTGTATGGCCGGCATAATTTCAAGATCAGTGATAACAAGTGCTGCTGTTTTTAAGATGGTCAGTATGTCGTCATACATTCCCATGTCATCTGAGTTTTCATTTATAAGGCTAAACAAGTAATTCTGAAAAAAACCGACAATCAACTCATTGAATTTTTTTTGCCCGTCACCGTTTGAGTATATAGACAATAGTTTATCTGCTAGCTCATCCAGAGCAGACACATCATATTTCGATGCCAAAAAAAGCGGGGCAATTGTAATATCTTGAGAGTACTGGGATTCGAACACCATGAAATTCCACGCATCAAATTGCGACAATATATGTTTTGGCGGAGGTGATGATCTATCGCGCTCAGTGACTTCTAGCTGCAAAAGCCCAACATGGTTGTCTGTTAATTCGTACATTTCACTTGTTACCATCTCCAAAGTGAACAATAACAACCTGTTTTCGTGGTTGATAAAATCATCATTAGCATCAATGACCGTGAGTAAGTCGTTGAGGCGATCAGAATCGGCATAATCTTTATCATCCACAAGCTGCTTGGTTATACAATCTAGTGTGAAAATTAAGGTTTGCATGTAAAGGACTGCGGTGCTAAATCGCTCATCTTCCGACTCTTCTCTTGCGTCATTGAAAAAGTCAGAGATGAATTCTAGTGAGCTTAAAGTCAACTCCACCATGCCGACATCATCTTTAAAGCCGAAGTGCAGAGATTGACATAATTGCCCGTCACCATGAACCCATCCGGCTGGGCATCCAAAACTCTGACTGCCTAAGAAACACGCAAGCCACACTGTATTGCATTTGAAACCAATGGCATGATTTAAGTAATAATTGGCAGCACTGAACAGCATTTTTTGCTCGTATGTAATGCCTGGTTGTTGTTCGAAATCAATTTCGCGAGAGCGTTCCATTTGAGAATTGCAGAACATATCAATAATAAGTGGAGTTTCGCGGGAAAAGAGGGTTGCTAGCTTGTCAAGTGAATCGTACTTTTTGGGGTCTTTGCCACCGCCAACAATGCTGCATTCCAAGGCGGTTTTGGCAAAATCATCAAATCTTTCCTTGGTGACATAATCCACCAGATCGTCCACCCTCTTTGGTACGGTGTTTAAGATGTTCCTAGCAGCAAACACGGCTTTGTGAATGTCCCCTCCATTATAAGGAAGTATCCTATTTGCTAGCATGTGTAGTTCGTCAGAATTGACCGCAGGACAAACCTCTTGAAAACTTAAATGATCACCAATCATGTCATCTACAGATGATATACTGAGCAAATCGCAAAGATACTGGTCTATCCCACGTTTACTCAGTTGTGGGTGCAGCAAACTGATCCGCGTTTTTATTTTGTCACAGTTTTCCTGAGATAGCGTAGGCGCTTTCGCCGTAATAGGGATGACATTGGTTCTCATTGTTTTTCTCCGCAGGATTACTCTAGGGTAATTGCATTGTTGCTGAATATTTTAACGTGGATTGTCATTTAAGAATAATTTAACACGATACTGTGTTTCAATTCTTTAATTATCGGAAAGCTTCCAGTTTACCAGTGCCTTATAAAGCTCGCCGTCATCTTCATCAGAGAACATGAAATCCTTGATGATTAGCGGACATGTGGTGTTCAGTTCCCCTTTGTCATCTTCGTAACTGACAATGGTTGTGATGAATGGCTTCTTCTTTTTTGTGCCTTTTTGCATTCGATCCACGGACTTCACTGCTGATTTTTCAATAATGGTTTTACGCTCACCAAAAATACGTTTTCGGGTGATGACCAGTTCATCATCAATATGGTCAAAAGTCGTGGTAACCGACTCATAGGTGAGAATGCAAACGGCTACTGCGATAAACGACACAATACATTCGGCTATCGAGAGTAGGTCTGATGTAATTGACATAAAGACGAGCATAATGGCAATTGACGCGCCAAGCATGGCTGTTTTATTTGATGTTGATGTGTGGCTAATGCAAGTGCTTTTCATTATGATACCTAACGTCCTTTGTTATCGGTATCATAACGCAAAGTTGTTTATTTAGCCTTGTAATACTCAGTTAATTTAGCCTCAAGTTGCTCACGGTTTTCGTTAAGCAACTCCATCGCTAGCATGGTCATGACCTTTGAGCCTTTCAGGGAAATGATTTCTGGCAATGGTTTGTTTTTGGGGTTGAACTTCAGCTTTTTAGTGATGTCGGTTCGCTGAAGATGACTTGAGTAAACGTCGCTTCGCTTATACAAGTTGTCAAGCAAGTCTTTGCGGGAAATTTTAGTAATGAATTCTTCCATATCTTCATCAGACATCATGTAAGGGAACTCCTCGCCTTGAACTCTTGCCCATAACCAAGAGTTAAGAATTTCCCTGTCGGATGTATCCAGTGAGATATTCTCGTTAGCACGGATATCTTTGTAACTCTGAAAATCTTCCCAAGTATGGGTTTCATCGCCAAATATCACTTCGAAGGCTGAGATAGGCAAATCAATGCCGAGTTTTACTTCCCAATACGCCTTTAAAAATTGCTTAACGCCATCACTGGCGTCTTTTAAGTAAATATCTGGGCGTTCTTCATGCTCATCCATTAAGTGTCTCCTGAGTGGTTATGACGACGATTTCGTCGTCAGGAAGTAGGGTGCTGATATTGCCAGTGTGGCATAATTCATTTCGGTCATAAAAATCAGTTAGCGGCATTTCGCCCATGCCTCCTGGGATAGCTTGTCCGGTTTCTGAATGACTGTATTTTACAAAAGGGATAATGCCTTTTGCGATAATGTTGTAAACCACCCAGTCGCCATGGACATCTTGATTGATTTCTGCTGGGCATTTAACTTGAGAGCCAATGTTAATAGGCAGCCCATTGGAGTCATTGAGTCCGGTGAATTTATTAACGGAACTCAATATTTATAATCCTTGCACTCAATGTCGTTACACCCTTCAAAGTCATGAGGGTTGCGCTGCCAAGTGATTTTACCGCAAGTTGGGCAATTCCAGCGCTCCATTGGGTTGTTTCTTCGGCGGCGATTACGCTTAATACGGTCAGGTGTTTTTAATCCTGCACCTTGTATCATTGTTCTGCGATTTAACAAGCTCATGGCAAAGGTGCGTCTTTTTGCATTATCGGCCAGCTCAAATGGCACCACAATGTAACCTTTGCCTAATGCTTTTGCTTCACTAAGCGTCAGGGTCATGGCTAATTTGAAATTAAGAGTGGAACCTTCAAGGGACTGCCAGTAAACGTCATTCCCGCTCCATGCACCTTCTTTAAACGCGACATAGCCAACTTTGCTTTTTGAAAAATCAGATTCGCGGGGGAGTTTTTGACAGTCAACTTTCTCACAAGCTAATTTATCAATGTGATCGGCACTGATGGGTTGGTCATATTCTCTTGCCATCTCCCACTGATGCTGAGCTTGCGTTAGCGTGTATTCATGCGCCTTACTGATGTCAGTTACATATCCGTTTCCGTCGATGCCGTGAAAGGCGATATTGCCACCTACATTATCTCTAAAGCAGGCGAGGTAGAATCTGTTCTTCATTTGGTTGCCTTATTGAAAAGTCTTTTCTCTTATTAATGCTTATCATAATACAGTGAAATATTTATGTCAATAAAAGATTGATAAATGGGTTCATAATGATAAATTGTGGTGAAAGGGAGTTATGAGGCTACATTGGGATATGATTAATGTAAGGGTCAAGAACTCAAGACGAGGAGGCGTTATGATCCGTAAGAATGCACTTATGTGGACGAGCTTATCTGATTCAAGAGAGCATTATGTTTCTACTGGAAGATACGCAACATTCGAGATAGATAGCGGCTATGCACTTTCTGTGTTGAGTCACAAGACAACCTTTTATACTGGCACCACCTGCAAAGCAAAAAAGCTGGGGGATTGGCTAAATAACCGTTCACGCCTTGGTCTTTGGTGTTTTTGCTCATGCAAGAAAGCGATTTGCCTCTTGGGTAGGTTGATAAAATTCCATCAAATTAAGTGTGGTTATGATATCGAACACAACCCCAGTAACATCGCAAAGTGATCAGCTCATTCAATTAAGCGTGAAATAGGCTCTGTAAGTATTTTTTTTGCGCAATCATGCTGAATCATCTTGACACTTTTTATCATTATGATAAAGTCATCTTAATGAAGGACGGTGCACTTGTGTGTATTCGGACACATTAAGTCTGGCGAGACTGCCTCACTCAGCGAAAGCATGGTCAATACGCGCATTCATCAAAATAAATTTTAATCATGACCTTTAGGCTCATGTTAAAGAATGAGTGAACTTTACAGTATTGAGCCATTAAAGGATGTGAGTTATGTCGTTATACCCGTTTATCACCACAGAACAGTCCCTGCAAGCAGAAAAGAAACGTTTGCTGGGGTGTCTAGAGAAAACCCTTAGTTTGAAATTTAAGAGCGAAAGAAAGCAAAACGAAGTCGTCGCTGGGTTGTTAGGTGCTGCTGATTGGAATACCTTAGTTGCCAGCGTGCGTTCTCAAGGTAAGCGAGCCAACGCCGATCAAGTTAACATAGGCCAGTTTCTGGTAAACTGCATTCACCACCACTTGAAGCACAAGGCGGAACGAGTTATTGAAGAGGCCATCCCTGAATTCGATTCACTTGTATTTGATTACCATGGCACTTCCCAAGATGTTACAGATAACATTAATAACAAGGGACTGGACATTCAATTAAACAGCTTACAGTTGACGCACAAAGCGCCTATTACGTCTGACAATTTAGCATTGTTCTTTTCAGATGATGTATGGTCTCTTTTTAGCGAGTGCACAGGTTTGTCGATTGGTGACATCTCGGACTATATTACGTGCCTCTCAAATGAATATGGGCTTTGCAAGTTGTGTGGTGAGCGCGACCATGCTGGAGGGTTTTGCAGTAATGCTCGTTGCGCGAAGCATGAGGTAAATGATGCTGGTGAACGACGATTAACTGTTAACGCTCAGGTTTCTTTTGAATTAGGCGAAGGGGAGAAATGCACTTGTGAGGTGGATGTTGCAGACTATTTTTACGCATTAAGAACAATGCCTGAAAAGCTATGGAAGCAAGATGTCAGCAGATTGCTCAAGGGTGTTATGGATTTCGATAGTACCAGTGACAGGGTGCTTCAAGATCTCGCAAATAACTCAAAAGCAAGATCGACTGCGTACAACGTATTTGATCATGGTTTAACTGTAGATGGTTATTCGAGCCACATCATCGACACTGAGAATTTGGCGAATATAATGAAAAAAGTAGGTTAATATCCCACTTTAAGCTATAATATGCTCAAAGATTGTACGAATACGTAAGCAAATATTCATCTTTTTTGGTGCATTTTGTATGGGCTGCCGTTTGGGCGGCCTTTGGATATTATAATTTAAAAGGAATTTTTAATATGAAGCTATTATTTTTAGCCGCGTCGTTAAGTATTGCAGTAGGGGTGGCATCACCGGCCAGTGCTGTCGATATTACATTAAGCGAATACACAGCCGGCCAACAGTTTTCATCAACATCACCAAGCGATGCACCTGGTTACTACTGGGGAATGTCATTGTTTATTGACGACAACGATGCCGGATTTGCAGGCTACAATGATTTGTCCGTATCTCTTTTCGGTGAAACTGGCTCTGTGGGTATAGGTGAATTGTACGCATTTACTTCGCCAATGTTTGATACGAACCCAAGCGATCTGGCGAGTTTAGATCCATTTTCTGTAGGTACGGCTAGTAATGGTGTGTGGCAGTTCTCAAGCACTGATTATTTCGTATCAAATCAGTATTATCATTTTTATTCAGATACGTTTATCACGGATCCAGTATATGGTTTTGGTAATGCCGGTGATAACGAACAGGGTTTTTGGTTTGCTGTCGATGAAGAAGAGTGGAAGGACACGCCGAATGCGCCAGACGTATTTCCAAGTGAATCGCTTAATTATACATTCCAACCAAGCACCTATTTAAATCACAGGGTAGAAGGCTCTGGTGTCGAGAGTTTAAATGCGGAAGTTGATCCTGTATCTGTGCCTGAGCCAGCCCCTCTTTTTCTGCTGGGTGCAAGCATTATAGGTTTGGGTTTCTTAAAGCGAAAAGGTAAACGGGCTTAAAAATCAAAGCCCATCTGCACTGATTCGTTAAGTGGGCGGGATGCGGATTCTGCCACCTTAGCAATGTCGTCTGGTTTCTGCGCTTTCTTTGCGTTTTTAGCCGCTTCCTTTTGTCGCAATTCTTCAGAGGAAGGGTATTGAACGTTACCTGACATATCTAAAAGTTCATCAATCAAAATCCATCCACCTACTCTTGCTCTGAATAGTGCTGGATCTCTTTCAATAATATGCTCGATAGCTTCGACTCTACTATCAATGTCTTTACCTATACTCTGGCATAGTGCTAGAAATAATGGGTTGTCGGTGAGATTGCCCTCTACAATTTCAAAATCAAGGCTGCCAACAATTTTAACGGATGTCGCGCTCACATCTTTAACAGAGAACTGCTCACCTTCAATGCTGAAACTGTCATCTTTTTTCAAATTGATAATAGTCACGATAGCGAGGTGTTCTGGTTTCTTTCGCTCTGACTTGTCAAAGATCAGTTCTTCAGTACCAAGTGTTCTGTTTTTGTATGGGAATAAATCCTTTCTGTCCATTTTTCTGCCTAATGTATAATGATAAGCTTGCAACATTAAGATCATTATGATAACGTCCGACCATGCAAGTTAAATTTATTGGAAGTTACCACTTGAAATTGCAATGCAAATGCTGGTTTATAATTGAAATGATAGTCGATTTGTACATAAAGAGTCGGCTTGTTTATGAATTTGCGGCATCAAATCGAGTGGTTAAAAGTGCAGGTTTATCCTGATGGAGTGAGTTATGTTTAAGACAATTGATGTAGGTATGCGTTCAGCTTATACGGCAATATTTGCGGTGTTGTTTGCGCTTGGCTTCATGGCTAACAGTCAGTCAGCGGCGATTGTCTCTCAATCTACTTATACAGATGTGACGCAAGCGATTACTTTTTTGTTTTTGATTATGTCGTCTTTTTATTTGTTCAAGCATATTCACTTACACATCAAAGGCCATAAGAAATCATTCTTTAAGGCCATTGGTTTGTCATTCTTGTCGCTAGCAATTATCGCTTGGACAGATGTTTTCGCAATCTTTACATCGGCGAGTGTTTAACTCGCCGTTGTAGCATCCTTCGATTTCTTTGTTTCTTTAGGCGTAGTCAGCGCATAAACCACATCATCAGCCTGTATGATGCCGGACAATTCACTTTCTTCATTTATCACGACGGTAATGTGATCAGGATTTCTGTTCAGCTTGTCGAAGACACCCAATAAGTATTCTTGCTCTTTCATAGTGGTCATAGGGTGCATTAAGTCAATAACCGTCTGCTCTTTGTTTTCACTGATGAATGCTTTTACTAGCTTATTGTATTTCAATATGCCGAGCGGGTAGAGTTTGTCTTTAAATCGCTTAACAACCACATATCGTTTGTGTGCGCCTTCCAGCACAATGTCACTTAGGTCACCTACGAGCTTATCGCTTTCAACAAACTCAATGTCATCAACATCAGTCATAGCATCTTTCGTTTTTAACGATGTAATATTGATGATGTTTTCAATTAACGATGTTTGTCTTGGGTCAATAAGAGACTTGCTTTCCGCCATGGCGATAATGCTACGTAACTCTGCATGTGTCATTTTATCTCTACCACCTTTTGGTAGAAAAGGGCTGACAGGCAAATAGATGATCGTTACAAATATTTTCAGCGCATAGTACATCCATATGATCACTCGTCCGAAGTGATTCAGCACGATGTCAGGGTTATGCGTGGCATACTGCTTCGGAATTAGCGTGGCAATGTACAGCAGTGCCAGGGTCAATGATACGATGTATATAACGTATTCTGGCGAGTGTCCAAATAGTCCGACAGCCATTGCGCCAGATAATGCCGCACCACCTACATCAACAATGTTATTTGCGATGATGATTGTGCTTGAGACCTCTCTACCTTTCGTTTTCAATTTGGTGAGATGAGGTTTCTTTTCAATCAGCATGCTTAAGCGCATGTTACTGCACGTCAGTAAGCTTGTTTCAAAAAGGCTCATGATCATAGAGAGCGTCACAAGTCCGATTGAGAAAAATATTAGCGTAGTCATTTACTTCTGCCTTAATTATTAAATATTTGGTGGAGAGTCTGCAATTTCAAGAATTCGTTTTTGAGCCAGCTTGGCCTTGCCAGCAAGCGTGTTGGTGTATCCATCAGATGCAACATCCGGTGTTAATGCCTGCCTGATACTAACGTAGGTTTCAGCAATCGCCTTCGCTCTCACTAAATCTTCTTTAGATGCGTTAGGGGTCATGAGACTCGCTACTTCAGAGCTGGCCTTTTGTGCTGCAATTTGCAGTTTGTTACGCACTGAGCTGAAAGCTGAATTTTTTGCTTTTGATGCCGCCAATCTATCGTGTGGGTACATAAGTGTTTATCCTTTATTAGATACGCCCATTATAAGCAAAAGCGCCACGCGTGTCAACAAAAAGATTGACAAAATTATCATAATGAAAAGCTTAGTCCTCCGCAAAATATGCTAGTATGACACTACTTTCAAGGATGATGTAATTATGAAAATAACCCCTGTACGCCTTATAACCACTGCATCTATAGCATTTCTTGCATGCAAATTCGTCTTTTTTGTTGATGTGAAAAATGAGGTTCAAGCCCAACTTAAGGAAGCTTTCCCTGATGAATTCGTTGTTAACGTTGACGCTGCTCACTACAATCTGTTAACTAAGCGCATTACGGTGAAGGAAATAGAGTTTCCCTCTACGGGGGCGACTGTTGATAGGTTGTCATTCACAAATCTTGCTGAGATGGATACGTTACCTGATAGCGTGAGCTTTTCAGCAAGTGGCGTAAAAGGTATACCGGCTTTATTAGCGAAGCAATTCCCTGATCTTGATTGGTCTAACGTGACAGCTGCGTTAATAAAGGATGGGATAAAGGAAGGCGATGCGGACACTGAGTTCAGCATTAGGGTTGAACGTAGCGACAATGATGTTGTGATATCGATCTTCTATGGCATGGCCTATGTGCACAACTTTTCTTTAACGGTAACCTTAGGTGATGTGCATTCTGTTTTTAATGGTAGTTTTGGCCGCCTTGTACGAGCTAAGCGACTAAATGGTGAGAGTGACGGTGTGTTCGCAGGTGTTATCGATGTTGTTAAAGGGCTACCAGAGTCAAGAGGGATGAACGTTGATATTCTTCAAGTTGATTTCAGTCATACTGTTGTGGGCACTAATAGCGCGTATGCGTCATTAGCACTAATTGACCAAGGAAGTGATGTTGACTTGGTGTTTGATGCTATGTACCAGCATAGGAAGTTTGGTAACTTGGATTCTGGGTCTACTCACTTGTTTACCGACACCCCTTTTTCTTTGTACGATTACATGAATAAGAGTGATGATGAAAAGGCGATGTCAATACAATCTATCAAGCTATAATACAAATAAATGATTGACAAGATAGTTCATTGTGATAATATATAGTCTATAGAAAAGACAAACGAAAAGGGTTACTTATGTCACTTTACACACGCATGCACAAGATATTAGAGGATGAGTTTGGCTCATTGCCAACGGAAGGGGTGTTAGCCGGTCAAGCTGTTGCTGAAGCCTACTTTCAAGCAGAGTCAATTAATATCCGCTCCAGAATGAAAGATTTAGACTGGTTTGTTAATTCAGACGATCGGGTAGAAGATGCACGCGGTGTTTTTGCCTCCAGCATCACGCCGCAAGTCCAAATCCATATACCTAGTTATGATGCAGATCTATCAGTTGGCGGGATGCTAAAACATGGTCTTTATACGGTGGTCACTTCAGACGTTATCAATGATGGTCGCATCAATCGAGTCCTTATACGAAACCCACAATCATCATCGCCCGTTTCTGCTATACAGATATTGAACGGATTTGACATTAACTGTACAGCTTGTGCTTTAGATTTGGAGTCAGAAGAAATCGTAAAGCACCCTGAGTTTGATGCTTTCTGCCAGTCATTAGAGATCAACTTTATCAGTTTGCATACGCCGCTGAGTTCTTTAGTGAGAGTGTTTGAGAAGAAAGATTACATTGCAGGTACCACTATTGATATGGCTAGTCTTATGGATGTGGTTTCATGCGCCGTGTGGTCGCGTTATTGCGAAGATTACACTTCATTTGATGAGTCCGCGTTTAAGGCACCACTGGTGTACAAGAAAGGCACAGGTATGACCGTTGCGCGTTTTGATTCATTGTGTGAGCCTGCCAAAGACATGCTAAATACGCATTTTAATCGTCATGTTGTCGAGCTGCTTGATGATAGTGAGCTATATACATTCATTCCTAAAGAAGAGCCGAAGAAAATTAGCGCGTTAATAAGCGTTCTAGGGTCGGAAGTCAGTATAGCAAGCTACTCGCTACAGTTAATGCAGAAGATCGCTCACATGCCCATTCTGGAGCTTTATGAGTCTGTTATATGGCCGCTGAAGTCTTTTGAAACGACACGGTACTGTAACAGTAGAACAAGAATGATCCGTGGGTTTGTCCAAGGCGCTTTGCTTAAAGGCTTTTTTGAGTCACATGGTGCGCTAAGTTTCAAAGAAATCGCCAATGCACTCAATGCCGCGTTAATCTATGACACAACAAATGCTGAGTGGATGGGAGAAGATAAAACCATCCTGTTCTCTGACTTGATTTGCGATGTATTGGAGTTGTATATCAACTCAACCAACAGTATCGATAAAACGAGTAACGCAATAGAAGCTATTTGCCATTCGTTTAGAGCGTGGGTGCAAAAGGTTCCTGATGTATCTATCTTCCTTCGTTTGTCGTGGATGGATAGAAGAGCGGTTTCCAAAACGCTAATTGAGAGAGCGTATGCCGGTGATAGTATTTCTTTAGTATTGAAGGAAATGCTGGACAAGCCGATAGAGCCAGTCGTTGATATTGATAGCATGACCTTTGGTTTAAGCGCTGATGAGGAGCAGAGCATGGGGCTTAAGTACAGCGTTAAGCTGGCACGTTGCCTTAACGACATTGCAGGCAGAGGGGATTTCTTTGTCTCTCGTCTTGATGCCACGATCTTGCGCATTGAGTGTATTCACGGTGGTGTTATTACACCTTTTATCGCTGAGGTTGTTTGGAATGAGCGTAATGCGAAGTACGATGTGTATTCGCGGCACTTGATTAACAATAATTTCTCTTCTGATGAGCCTGTTGTTGACGCGGTTTCCTTGCATATTGAAAATGTGATCCAGAAGCACACTCGTTACTCATTCAAGCGCTTAAGGGCATTGGTGCCTGAAGTGAAAAGCAAGATTTCGAGTTTTGCTCGCGACATAAAAGAATTGGTTGTGCAAAGAAAGGAGCAGAATGAAGTCCAAAGGAAAATACGTCGTTATCTGCAAAAGGCCAATGCAGAATCTCCCGATGAATTGTTTGAAGATGAGTTTCCCTTTTGATCAAGCCCAAAAGATGTTTAGAGGTCGCTATATAGCGGCCTCTGGCATATATTTACAAAAAACAAACAGTCGTTACTTAAAGCTCGATTATCGTAAACTTACCTTTACACCACACCCATTTTATCTCCATTTATAATATCAGCATGGTTGTTGGCATTCGCCGCAAAGCAACTAACATCTCGCGCATACGGAAAGTCCAATTAATAACCAATATACAAGGAATAGGAAAACAATGAAATTTTTATTGTTGGCGTCAGCGATGACATTATTATCAGTTAACGTTAACGCCAAAATGGGTAGTGATGAAGCGCTAGAAGCTCAAGTTGAAGAGCAAATGGGAAGCGCTATTGTTCAGAAGATATCAAACCACTTCTATGATGCGAAGAAATTAGCAGACGGCACCAAAATTGTGTCTGTGTACTGGACGGGTAAAAAGGTGTTTCAAAAAGACGACGCATGTCTTGTTATGGAGCAGAAGTTAAGCCACTTCGAGTCGCATGGGAGCGATGAAAGCGAGAGTAAGGAAAGAGAGGCGGTCGTCACGCAGAAAACGCGTGTAACAGATTGCGAGCCTGCTGTGTTTTTAATTTAGGATCTTCAGGGTTGCTTTCGCAACCCCAATTCAACCTTTAGTTACTAAAGAGCATTATCAGTAAGAAACTGGTCTATGCTGTTTTTGCAAAGCCTGTAAGCCCAATGGATTCACGGTGCAATCGCACGGGTTTTAATAGGGCGTTCACCGACAATTCAGATCTCATTGAAATGACCTGATATGCATCGCGCAAAGCATACATAGCTTCTGCTGATTTGACGGCGAAGTAGCCTTGCGTTAGCTGCATTGCAAAATTAGGGATTTTATCTTGATCCAGTTCTGTTTCTTTGTGAAGTGTGTCGGCAAAATGTTTAAAAACAGTATTTCGAAGAACAAGTCCCTGGGTGTTCATGTTTTGTCGATTGAGTAGCATTTCAGACAGGGCTTTGTTATAGACTTTGTTGTCGCTATCTTTAAGCGTGCGTGTTGCGATAGGCCTAATAACGTCCTCAAACAATTGCGAGTAGTCAATAAAGTCAAACCCACTGAGTTTATAGCCAATTTCATCCACTGCTGTTATCACGCAATCTTTACTAAGTTCCTGTCCCAATCCTGTTTTCGAAATGAGAGCTGAAGGTAAAGATGTACTTTCCGATGTGATGGTGGAATATGCTTCAATCTGCTGGTTAAGCCTGACAAGACAATCGATTCTAAAGCCGTGAACGGTGGCAAGAATATCGTTCGTCTGGGTTTTTCGCATCATGAATACGCCCATAGAGCGTTCGGTTTGATAATTTTCAAGCCAATCGTTATTTTCAGCACTACGGATGAAGTTCAAATTAAAGGCATCAAGTGACGTTGAAATGTCGTCAAAATCCGTGTTTCCAGATTGGCTGTCGCGATGTTCAATGTAAACAATCGTATGGTCTTTCTTTATTGTTGGCGCTGATAATAAACCACCTAAGAACCGTTCGAAGTTTTCAGCATGCTGTACTGTGCGTAAAAAAAATGCAGAAATAGTGTGTTTTGAGTCTGTGCGTGCGCTCATCATGAATCCTTTTTTAAGACAGCACCTCGTGTGCCGAGCAGTATATTAATAATAGTCGAATTTTTTGTCAATGACTGAAAATATACACTTTTTTATTTTCTCTTGTAGGCCTTTAAAAATAAGGGATGTGATAGGTTAAGAATCTGTCGCATGCTACTCACCTAGTGGTTTTCGCATCATTAAGTTTGTGGGATTTGACAGAACAACACACTTTAAATTGGAGTAATGTATGAAAAAATTAGCTATTGGCGCAGTTGCAGGCGCTATGCTTTTCGCGGGTAATGCTGTTGCCCAAGAAACCCCTGTTCAAAAACAAGCCGAAAGTAAATCTGTACAAACCAGCGATGAGCCTGTTATGCCAAGTTTTTGGTGGTGGTAGTATTCATCGTTAGCTGGAAATGCAAGCTTACACCATAGTTGCATTTCTAGCTTTATCATCCCTTATGCTTTTAGATATCCCGCCAATCAAAATAACAATAATATAAAGCGTTATGGCGTCCATAAAGTAGCTGCCATAATAAACAAAATCAAAATCACTATTTACCAAGATAGATTCCCTGATAGAAGCCGGTGTAGTAACCTTTAACCCTCTGTACGAAACGTAGGCGATTGACACAAGAGTATAGGCCGAATACAAGAGAGCTAGCCATCTTAACCCTTTACCGATCAATGGTGCGGTAATCGAGTACTCTAATGTTGAGTTAAGCGCACGGCTTGATCTTCCCTTTATAGCCCCTTTATTAAATATCCCGCAAACATACAAGGGGATAACGTCTCTTAATTGATAGGCGAAATAACCAAGCCCATAAGCAAAAGGGAACACAATCATCTTGGCCAAATCCGCTCCGTCAAAAATAGATATTGCTACGAATATAAAAAGTGTTTCAAAAAGGAATACCGCTAGTAAGGCTATCGCGGGACCTCTGTAATTATGCCCTCTTGAGAATACACAGGCGATGATGACAGTGAACATGAATGCCATTAAGAATATTCCGCCCCTCACATTAAGCGTTTTAGCAGATTGACCTGACAGTGCCAAGGTGTAGTCAATGACATGAGTAAACGTAAAAACCATTGCTAAGATCAAAACGGTAAAAGTCGTTCTTACTAGCCATTTCTGAGATGAAGCCCAAAAAAGTAACGTGTCCATATAACCTCCCTATTATAAATGTTTATTTTAAGCCGCTTGACCTTGAAGTGGGATTCGCCGATTGTTGGCAGGATATTCGCATAGTCTCTCATCCAGTGCAATAATGCGCTGAATATCACTTTCATCCAAGGGGCGAGCAAACAATCTAAAGTAATTAAACTCAATGATAGCTATGTTTAATTTAGGTGTTTTTTCAACCGCATTAATCAATGCCTCCAAAGGCTTCTTTAAGCTGGAAATTGTCTTCCCTCTATGAACGACAGAGGTTTGAAACGTCATTCTTCGTTCAGCGTAATTTTTAGGCGCACTAATAATTTCAAGTTGAAACTCCGTCTTGCCATCATTCTTTACGCGAGAAAACAATAATACAACTTTGCCGTTCATGCCGCCTTCTGATTCAGATGGAATGATGCGGTTTTTGCAGCGATTAATAATGGTGCTCGGTGGCGTAAACATAAAAATCTCCATTGATATATAATATTATAGTATACTAAAAACATAATATGTCAATATGATAATGCGTTAATATTGGAGTTTCAAACAATCCTGCTACTCTATTAAGTATGAAGACATTCAGCAGTAGGCTGTTTGGATATAAAAGTCTGTCGAAACTGCCACCCTCTTATTTGGCAAAACGATTATCATATTGAAATGTTAATTTACTTTAATTGGCGCAATATCTACATTGAACAGAAGAGGGAATAGATAGGTCGCTAAAATTTGAGGAAGTTAGCAATGAATACTTTGGGGATAGGCCAGCTTGCTTTTCCCTCGTATTGATTTATTCATCGCTTCTTAGAATCATCGCTAGGTAGGGGGTGAAAACTCATAATGGTCACTTGGTCAGCGTCCCAAAAACCTGACTTGTTTTGGCCATATAGTTTGCAACATCAGCTGAAAATTCATCTACATCCTTACGCGCTGACTCAAGTCCACCACGCTCAACTTCCAACATCGCTTTAGTCAGCTTGGCGAAGTGATATGATGTTTCTGCAATAAGCTCATAAGCACTGGCATTCCAATCACTAACCATATCACCTTTGTTATTGTTGGCGAGCATTTCTACCCTCATATTTGCAGTAAATAAAGTAAGTAGATTTTCCTGCGCTTCTGATAGTTTTGGCTCTGGCATATTTTTTCCTAATTTAAAATTCTTTTCCAATTTTTATCTTGAAATATCGCGACATCTTTAATTTCGACATTCGTTTTGTCTTTTGCAAGCAGTTCATAAATCTGGTCTTTTGATAGGCTTATTTCTGTGTGGAATTGTTGCTCTTTTTCGTCTGTAATTGTTAGTGATATTTTACCGTCACTCCAGCGATTAATTTTTGCAATACCATTAGTCATGTTCTTTATTTCTCTATAAATGGTCGAATTGGTTTTCCGTAAATATACACTCTTTACTTAACTCACGCTTTTTTTGCGATTTCGCCACGGAGATGATAGGAATTTTGGGTTTATCACGCGATCCTCGAAGCGGATAAAAGAAGATCGTATATACTCCCACATCATATCAGTGCAGATCCACCGCCGTTTGTGTTTTTCAGCGGCGTGTCCAGTGGTTAACGTGCCACCAAAAGGGTCTACCACGAGATCACCTTCGCGACTAAAGAATTGCACCAACTTTTCAGCCAGTGATAATGGCATTTTAGCACCATGCGATGCGATTCCTAGCGATTTGGCGTAATCAGATACGGCTTTACCAGATACACAATTGTTGGGAAAGAGTAGTATGTTTGAATCAAAGAAAACGTTTCTCGGAATTTTACCCTTGGTTTCTTTTGCATAGCTTCCGACACGCTTAACATACGCGCCATCACCATTAACAGCATGTTTCTTTGTGCCGCCATTCCTTACGAAATCGAGGTGCTGTTGGGTGTGAGGTTCCAATATTCGTTGGTTATTGGAAATATTGGCAATCGGATCATTCGTAAATGAATAAACCGGCTCCCAACCATTGTTCAGTTGCATTCGTTTTAACGAGGCATATTGTATGGGACCTGGGGGTTTGTTTGTACATACCCATGGGATCCTGTCCATTAGGAACAATCCCAATTCATCTTTTAGCGTAATAACAAGGCGTTCAAGATAGTCAGACCGAGCAGGGGAATTGGTTTCAAAGATATCCTGAGATAAATTCAGAACAATGTTGCCGCCTTTGCATAATTTGGCCACCAGCGGCTCAAGTGATTCAACAATGAAGCGTATGTAAGCTTTAGTGTCTATCTCGTTGCCATATGCTCTGGGTGTCTTTAATGGGTATGGCGGCGAGGTGATGACACAATGTATTTCATCATCAAATATATCGCTGTCAAAGATTGTGTTTGATTTAGCCCATATAGCGACACCTAGTGATGTTGACATAGCGACCATGTGATTAGCGGCATCAATACTGTGTAATTCGATATCCTTTTTGCCTGTTAAGCGCCAGTGACCACGTTTGATAGACGTGATGGAGCCGTCAAGCTTAAGGTTTTGTTGTGCCCAACGGATCTTTCTGTGAAGTAAGTTGCGCGGCTGTTTGGATTTCCCTACTGGGGCAACTACCGCGTTGCCAGCGACTTTTTCTACTTGCGCGTAGACTTCATCATTGGCAACTGCTCCGTCTGATTTGGCATACAACTCAAGTAGTATTTTTTCAATTTCTGAAGACTGCATTGGTTATCCTCTGCCGCATCCTTTAGGGATAGGCCAGCTTGAACTTGTTACCTTGTTTTTTACTGAGGCATTAACTGGAAACTCAATGCCAGCAATACTTTCAATACTGCTGATAGAAACTAGGTAATCATCCAGTTTGCTTTTCTTCGCTGTGAAGTCATTAGGTACAACCCAAGCGATGGCATCGTTGTTGTCATGACGCACAATAATCTTATAAAACGCGTCTGGAGTGATTACACCGTGGCTATTAACAAAGTGATCGTTGCTTTTGTCATTGCCCCAAATAACACCACCATAGACGGTGATGTCGCTGATGTCGCGATAGCATTCCGTAATATATTCGGTTTGATACCATGCGCCCGTGTTCATGACTCCTGTTTGCGGCATGATATTGGTCATGTAGTTAGATTGATATATCCCTTTAGCGTTATCGTCCAAGTTGTTGGCCGGCGCTTGGTGACCTCTGTGCCACATCTGGTTGCGCTTTTTATACGTGCCAGCTTGTTTTTGTTGGCATCGACTAGGGACTTTCGGATCCAGCAGGAATTTCTCAGACCGTTTTAAGTTGCCTTTGTCTCGGGTGAGTGAGTAACGAAAATATTCAGCACCGCGCTTGTCACAATTAAGCCATACACTGAAGCCGGAGTAATCGAGCTTGATGATTTCATCATCATACGTGTTATTAGCTGGCCAGCTCACCTGTTGGGAGTTGGGCGTCGCGTTATCATATTGAACATTGTTGGAGAAAAGCTTTACTGGTGAAGTGTCACCGCTGGCTGTGTACCCTTTAGGCAGTCGTGCGTTATCTGTTTTAAGGCACTGTTTAAGCGAGTTGAAAGGCACATACTTACCCACTTTGTTATAATAAGGTGAGTCGGGGGCATGACATATGCCCGATGCTGATTTCTTCACGAGTGTATTGGCATTTGCCGTTACGCTAACAAGCGCAATAAGCGCAATAGAGAACATTCTTTTGAACATGGTTTACTTCCTTTGAATTGACACACTCAATCTTATCATAATGATGCCGACAGTCAATCATTTTATTATGATAAATCCGATTGTTTATGTTTGTTTTTGTCGTGATATTATTAGTTAGCATAACAATATGTTGCGGGTGAAGATTGTAAAACGCCCATGCAAAGGATATAATTATTCGTCTACTCCACACACAAGCAATGGCAAGAGGCCATGTAGTGTTTACTATGAAGGTATAAATATGATTAATGTCGAAAAGCGCAAGGGCGTTTTGGAACCCCTCGATTTGGAAAAAATCCACAAGGTCGTCAATTGGGGTGCGGAGAATTTGAATAATGTTTCAGTTTCTCAAGTTGAAATAAAGGCTGAACTCCAGTTTTATGATGGTATTAAAACAGAGGACATCCACGATACACTTACCAAAGCGGCAGCGGATTTAATCAGCGAAGAAACCCCTGATTACCAGTACTTAGCGGCAAGGTTAGAAATGTTCCACCTGCGCAAGCGTGCTTTTGGGCGGTTCGAACCACCTCACTTAGTCGAACATGTTACCAATTTGGTTAACATGGGTAAGTATGATGCGTCTATCATAGAAGATTACACGACTGAAGAGCTGAATGAGTTGAATGACTATATTGATCACTGGCGTGACATGTCATTTAGCTATGCGGCTTTACAGCAACTGAAAGGGAAGTATCTTGTACAGGATCGTGCCTCAGAAGAAAAGCGTAAGCCAATCTTTGAAAGCCCTCAGTTTTTATACATGTTGGTTGCCGCTTGTTTATTCTCTCGCTATCCAAAGTCCACACGATTGGATTATGTGAAGCGTTTTTATGATGCAACCTCTACCTTTAAAATATCCTTACCCACGCCTATCATGGGTGGGGTCAGAACGCCAACGCGCCAATTTAGCTCATGCGTACTAATCGAAGCCGGTGACAGCCTAGATTCAATCAATGCGGCCTCAAGCTCTATTGTAAAGTATGTCAGTCAACGCGCCGGTATCGGTCTTGGTGTGGGTGCCCTTCGTGCTTTAGGGAGTCCAATCCGTGGCGGAGAAGCATTTCATACGGGCGTTATACCGTTTTACAAGCACTTCCAGTCAGCAGTTAAATCTTGCTCTCAAGGTGGTCTTCGTGGTGGAGCGGCGACGTTATTCTATCCTATTTGGCATCTTGAAGTTGAGTCGCTATTGGTGCTTAAAAACAACCGTGGTGTAGAAGAGAACCGTGTTCGACATTTGGACTACGGTGTCCAAATCAACAAGTTGATTTACACTCGATTGATCAAGAATCAAAAGATAACACTGTTTAGCCCGTCAGATGTCCCAGGGTTGTACGATGCGTTTTTCGCGGATCAAGCTGAGTTTGAGCGTTTATACACCATGTACGAAGCGGATGAGAGTATCAGAAAGAAACAGATCCCTGCGATAGAGCTTTTCAGTACACTCATGCAGGAACGTTCAAGTACGGGTCGCATTTACATTCAGAATGTTGACCACTGTAACGAACACAGTCCGTTTTTGCCTGAAGTTGCGCCTATTAGGCAAAGTAACCTTTGTCTTGAGATTGCGTTGCCGACAAAACCTTTAGAGCACATCCATGATCCTGAGGGTGAAATTGCACTTTGTACGCTATCAGCCTTTAACTTGGGTGCCATCGAGTCTTTAGATGACTTTGAAGATTTAGCAGACCTAGCAGTTCGAGCGCTGGATGAGTTGCTAGATTATCAGAACTACCCAATAATCGCGGCAAAAAACAGTACTATGAATCGAAGAACACTGGGCGTGGGTACGATCAACTTTGCAAACTTTCTTGCCAAAAATGGCGTGAAATATTCAGATGGCTCGGCCAACAACCTTGTGCATGAAACGTTTGAAGCCATGCAGTATTACCTGATGAAAGCATCAGTACAACTGGCGAAAGAAAAGGGCGCATGTCCTTTATTTCACGAAACCAAACTATCACAAGGCATTTTGCCGATTGATACTTACAAGAAAACGGTAGATGATTTGCATACAGCGCCTCTTCGCTACGACTGGGAAGCGTTACGTCGTGATATTGTCGAGCATGGTATTCGTAACTCTACACTGTCTGCTTTGATGCCATCTGAGACAAGCTCTCAGGTGTCTAATGCGACAAATGGTATTGAGCCACCTCGTGGTCACGTATCCATTAAATCAAGCAAAGATGGTATATTCAAGCAAGTTGTGCCTGATTTTGATACGCTCAAAGATGCGTATGAAACGCTTTGGGAAATCAAAGACAATAAAGGTTACATTGAGCTGGTGGCTATTATGCAGAAGTTCGTTGACCAAACAATCTCTGCTAACACTAACTACGACCCTCGTAATTACGAAGGTGGTAAGGTGCCCATGAAGCTACTTCTTCGCGATCTACTCATGTGCTATAAGCTGGGGGTTAAGACGCTGTATTATCATAACACTCGTGATGGCGCGAATGAGGAAGCGGTTGTAGATGAAAGTAAGTCGTCTAAGATCATCATTGATAGTTCACCTGAAGATGATGATTGTGAAGGTGCCTGTAAAATATGACCCGTGAGTTATTCGATATGTAACACATCTGTGGATAACTTAGTTATAACGTTAAGCAGCCCCTGATGGGGCTGTTCTTTATCCGAAATAAAAAGGTTGAGATTAATGGATATTAAAATTATCGCGGCAATGGACGCTGACAGAGCGATTGGCCGAAAGAATAAACTGCCTTGGCGTTTGCCAAGTGATTTAGCTCACTTTAAGCGCACGACGCTAAAAAAAGTGATTGTCATGGGGTTCACAACCTTTGAGAGCTTGCCAGGTGTGTTGCCTGAGCGTGAACATTGGGTGTTAAGTAGACAAGAACGAAGTTTGCCTGATGGCGTCAAGCTGTTTCACTCTATTGATGAAGTCTTAGATAAAGCTAAGGAAATGGGGTTGGAAGAGTTGATGATTGTGGGTGGTGCAAAGGTATATGAACAATTTTTGCCACTGGCAACAGAGCTTATTCTGACGCAAGTGGAAACCGAAGTGGATGCCCCAGACACCTATTTCCCTGATTGGGGCAGAATGGGCTTTACTGTCGATAAATGTTTAAGTGGCGTTCGACAGGAAAAAGATGAGCATAATTTTGAGTTTGAGTACTGGGTTAAGAAATAGAATTTTGATATACCATGAAAAGCGCCTCGTTAGGCGCTTTTTGTTTTTGTGATAGGATTTAATGTATTGCATAAAGAATGTGCAAAAAAGGTCAAGGTGTCGTAGCAGTAAGCTAACGATACAATCACTTTACGCTAGGAAGCGGCCATGGATGGCACACTCATTATCAAAGAGTCTTTGCCTATTACTCATCAAGGGGTATCAAGGCGCTTCACAATTATTTCGGATCCTAGAATTGAGCATGTATCCACGTCAATTGAAGGTGGCAACGTTGTTTACACTTATGACGATCCCCGCATACCAAGGAAAAGCAATTATTGTCGTATAGGAACCATAATAAACACAAAAATATGATTGACATATAAATTCATAATGATAAAATAGCTTAACAGTCATTAATTAACATCAAAAGGGTCAAAATGAATATTTTGAAAGCAGATGAACTTATGCAAAAAGGTTCTTCAGAGACAGCGGTTGAACAACTTCAACACCTTAATGCAGCTTATCGAAGTGGGACGCCGCTCGTTAGTGATCACGAGTATGACACCATGCGAAAAGCTTTGGCAGAGTTAGAGCCTAATCATCCATTTCTATTATCGGTAGAGCCAGAAGTTTTACTGGACGGTAAAGGTCGCGTAAGCCACCCTAATCCAATGTTAAGCACCGATAAGGCGTATACGTCAGAAGAAGTCGCTAAGTGGCTTAAGAAGGCCATTGCTTACGCCAATGAAAACGGTTATGACGATTTATCAATTAGAATGACGCCGAAGTTAGATGGTTGTGCAGGGCGATACAATCCAGCGGCTACAGCAAAGTTTGTTACTCGTGGCGATGGTCAGTTCGGAAATGACTTTACCGCCCTGGGCGTTCAAAGCAAATTCATCGGCGATGACAATGTAGTATCTGTGGGCGAGCTAATCTGTGTAGAAGCTTATTACCAAGACACGCTTAAACCACAAGGCGTTATTCACCCTCGTAACTTCGTTAGCGGGTTATTGGGGGCTGACAATCTAAGTGATATCGCCAAGCAAGCCTTAAATGATGGCGCAGTGCATTTTGTTAGCTATAAAAACATGGCTGGTACCCGAGTGTTTACGCCTTCTGAATTTAAAGCGGTGCTAGATGATTTGGAGACCATTGAAGTAGAAATGATGTCCGAGTGTCAATATCGCACAGATGGTATTGTTATTCAGGTTCACAGTGATGCTATGTTTGCTGATATGGGGAATAATGGTGCATTCCACTATGGTCAAATCGCAAAGAAAATCGCGGGTGAGCCTGTAGAGGTTATTTATCGTGATGTTGTGTACCAAAACGGCAGGACAGGCCGGTTGACACCTGTTATACAAATAGAGCCTGCTGAAGTGGGCGGGGTAATGGTGTCGAATGTTACCGGCCATCACGCGGGTAATATGAAACGTTTAGGGGTAGGCGAAGGTTCAGTACTTCATATTTTACGAAGCGGCGAAGTCATTCCGAAATTAATAAAAGTGCTCAAGCAGTCAGATAACGTAGTTATTCCTGACAACTGTCCTAGCTGCGGCTCCCTCACCACTTGGGAAAATGATTACTTGGTTTGCCCAAATCACGAATGTGAAGGTCGAGTAGCCGCGCAGTTGCAATTTTTTGCTAAAACGGTGGGCATGGATCTTATTGGTGGTAAATCAGCAGAAAAGTTGGCGTCCGCAGGTATTGACTGTGTTGGCTTATTGTCGGTCACTGATGAAAAATTACAATCTATCGGTTTTGGTGCAGGGCAGTCAGCCAACATCCTAAAAGAGCTATCGCGTATAAAATCGTTCCCAATTGAAGATTACAAAGTGCTGGCTTCCGTCGGGATAAGAATGCTAGGTAATCGCGCCAGCAAAACACTATTGAAAGATACGCCTATTACTGACATCACCAACATTTCTCGTTTGGAAATTGAGATGACAGATGGCTTCGGTTCCAAAAAAGCTGATGTTATTTTATCTGGACTGGCTGAGAAAGGTGCATTTATTATCGCTTTAATCTCGTTCTTTGATGACATAACGGGCAGCAAAATTGAGGTCACAGAATCTTCTGTGACGGGCAAAAACTTGGTGTTTACTGGCACGATGGTGCAAGGCTCTCGAAATGAGATGATTGCCAATGCTGAATCACTAGGTGCTAATATACAAAGCAGTGTTAGCGGTAAAACCGACTACTTGATTGCAGGTGAGAAAGTGGGTGCCTCTAAACTTGCCAAAGCGGAAAAACACGGTGTGCAAGTGATTTCCGAGCAAGAGTACTTGGATATGATCGCAGGTTAATGAATTAAAGGGCGGTTCGCCGCCCTTTTTTTAGGTGAAACTATGAACGAGAATGAAGTAAAAGAAGCGTTAGTAGGTAAGGCGTTTATTCAATATAAAGGCGCAGCCACCTATCAGTTGCTAGGGGTTGGTAAAGGTAAGCTTGATGATGGAAGTTGGTTTAAAGGTGCCGCTTACCTTGGAGAAGATAATGTATATTATGTTCGCCCGTACCACATGTTCCAAGACTTTGAGCGGGTGTCAGTTTAAGAGTTAGACGGTGTGCCTTCCTGATAAAACTCAATTACCTCAACACCAAGCATTTCCTTCAATTTGCCTGACAATGAATGAATCAGCTTGTCACTTTTGCTTTCAACGACAAGTTGACTTTTTTTATCACAGCAAGCGATAAACAGTGCTTTTGTGCCATCCGGCTGTATTTTAACTACAATATTTCTTGGCTTGCTTATTGAAAAGATCTCTTCAACTCGTTTTTCACTCGCGAGCAATGATGGTCGGTAATAGGCCACTTCTTTAATATTGCCATCAATTCGTATGTGGGGCTTGTTGCGTTGATTCAACATTACGGTAGTGACCATTAAAACAGTCGCAACAGCAACAACAGAAGCGCCTATCAAAAAAGATGTGTCTGCAAGGAAGAGCAGCATAATGATGGCAAGCATCACATCTAAGCAAATTCCTAGCTGGTGTTTAATGGCAGGGGATAAAGTGACAACACCGACAGTTGTGCTGCCTGAGACTTCATGGTTTGCAGCTATTTTATACAAAGGGGTGTCTAATAATTCAACATTCATTCTAATATCCTTATATTACTAATGTTAATCCCAGATGCGTAGATGATATAACAATTTTAAGAACAATGAAATGAACCAGATTATTTTATCATTTTGAAGTATTTTGGTGGAATTCATGTGTTGGTGTGGTATACTATTATCATATTGAACTTAGAAGTTAATTGGGAGCTATCTCTTGGAACCGTGTGTATTTATCTACGATATAAACAGTCATTACAACAGAATATGGTCTGTGGTAACAAAGAATGGCATTCCAACAAAAGAGCAGCTTAACGCCTATAGAAATGGCGAGCCGGTGTTTTGCCTTAAGCCACTCATCAAAAACGTTCAAAACGAAATATCGGCACTTGCCAAAATGAATATTGTGAACAGTCATATAGTTATGGTGTTCGACCCACTTGGCAAAAACTTCAGACATCGATTGTTCCCCGACTATAAAGGTAATAGAGATGCAAAAGCGCCAGAGAGAAGGCGTCAAGAAGAACTTATGTACGACATGTTTGTGGCGATGGGTTACCCTTGCTTACGCATTGATGACTATGAAGCGGATGACACAATCAATACGCTATCCATCAAGCTGTCCAACCTTGGCATCAAGAATTATATTATGACAGGTGACAAAGATATTATGTCGCGCTGTGATGAGAATACCTTTATTTACTCGGGGCGAGTAAAGAAGTTGTATGGCGTTAAAGAGGTGAGCCTGAAGTTCAATTTGCCGCCTAGCAAAGTGTTGGATTATTTAGCGCTGAAAGGTGATGCGGTAGATGGCTTAGCGGGTGCTAAGGGAATTGGTGAAAAGTCAGCAACCATTATGCTTCAACATTTCTCGCTTGATGAAATACTTGCCGAACCAGACATTATCGCGGATTTAGATATTCGTGGTGTTAAAGGCATGATCGAAGGTCTTAAGAAAAACAAGGATGATGTTGTTTTAATGCGTCAGCTCACTGAGCTTAAATCAGATGTGCCACTTGGAATAAATAATCTTAAGCAGCTGGCGTGCACACAGGGTGATCCAGCTTCCTTCTTGGGTGGTTTTCTACTGAGTTAGAGAACGAACTCTGAAAATAAAACTTCTGGAGACTATGCTGCTATCGGCGGTCGCTGTTGTAACCCCTCATCTTTGATAAGCGCTTTTAATTTATCAGTTAAAGGCTGTGCATCTACCAGCACATGATAAATCAGAGGTTCCTTATTTATCGTCAGAATGCTTTCTATCAAGTCATCTAACTCAGTTTTCTCTTTCAACCCAAGGAAGATATTTTCTTTTTTTGAATACACCGCAGAAATTATCGAATTGAAACTCGGCGCATACTAATCCCTCAGCCATTTCTTCACTATAAGTTTTGAATACAAGCACCACGAGCTTGTCGGGTTTTCCTCCAAAGCCTCGTTAAAAAACAAAGTCATTATCTTTTTAATTATTTTCCGCGCCAATACCAGGGGTAGCTGGTGGGTTTCCATATTACGTGTACCTAATATCCTATTTTTCAGTTCTAAAAAGAATAAGAAAATCACCGACATCTTTATTGCAAAGCTCGCGGTGAGAAAAGGCCTTTTCCTGAGCATGTGATAGGTTATTTAGGTTCTAAATGGATTTTAGGTTGATATATGGATGTTGTGTCTTTGTTCACGGGTGCCGGTGGCATGGATAAGGGATTTGAATATGCTGGTTTCAATATTATTGTTGCTGTTGAATCAAACCCTATTGCCGCAAAAACGTACCGCTCAAATAACCCACTAGTTCACCTTATCGAAGGTGACATAAGAGAAGTGGTTCCTGATCTGAAGGCTTATGAAGGTACACCTTTGGTTATAGGTGGACCTCCTTGTCAGGGTTACTCTCTAGCCGGTGCTATGGACTTATCGGATCCTCGCTCTTCGTTGATATTCTCATTTTGCGATGCCATTGATGTCATTAAGCCAGAGGCCTTCGTAATGGAGAATGTGGATAATTTAGCGAAGCACGATAAATTTAAGATCATTAGGGAACAACTGTTCGAAAGATTCAATTGTTCTGGTTATGACTTCAAGGTTCATATTGTTGATTCTCAGCGGTTTGGTGTTGCTCAAAAGCGAAAAAGAATGTTTATTGCAGGCTGCAAGAGCAAAACTCCATTTAGTGGGCACCATTTGATAAGCTATGAAAAGCAACCGGTCACAGTGCGCCAAGTAATATCCCATTTAGGAAGACCTGGTAGTTCAACAAACCTTTATCCTGCCAATGCGAAGATTGTTCCTGTAGGTAAACCTCAATTACGACGAACACCTTTTTCTGGCATGTTGTTTAATGGCCAAGGCAGACCTATTAATCTGGATGGGTTGGCAGGAACCTTACCAGCAAGTATGGGTGGTAACCGAACCCCGATAATAGATCAGCGCTGGTTGAATGATCCATCTATGCCACCATGGGTGCAGACATACTACGACCTAATAAAGCAGGGGCGAACGCCAACTGATATTATGATCCCAGATTTTATGCGACGGCTTACGGCGACAGAAGCTGCTCACATTCAAACATTTCCATCTGACTATGCGTTTGCCGGAACGGTGCCGCAAATGTTCTCTCAAATCGGCAATGCTGTGCCATGTAACATGGCTAAAGCGGTTGCTGAAGGTGTTAGAGACTATATGCTTTAAGGAGTAATTATGGCTTGGGTACGAGTGATTAAAGGTGTACAGGTTACGTTATCTTTACGAAACGCTGACTTTGATAAAGTGTTAAGCTCCGACAGTTTTCAGGCGTTAAACAATTTATCTAAAGAGTGCCGGATAACTGAGCATTCGATGAATGTGGATAGGGATAAGATGTTTGTTATTGTTGGTGTTTGCTTAAGCGATGAGGTGGATGCTGAGAGTTTAGATTCAGTCGCTCTTAACACGACAAACAAAGATATCAATCAGCGTCAAAATCAAGCTGTTGAGTTTATGGTTGCTGAGTTGAAATCGATGAGGCCTTCCGTAAAAGAGGGGGTTTGTATTGTGAGGGTAGACTGATAGTTAAGCTTCGTTGCTGTGATATTTTGAGCATATTGATTAAAATATGACTAAATAGGTTGACTTTCATACCAAAAGATATAGAATATTGTTATTAACTTAACACACACAAGGTTGATATTATGTATTTGATCACTTCTATTCCAATTCTTTTTTTGCCACAAAGGCCAACTCTCAAGCAATATTCATACGTTAAGGAAGATGTCTGGGTTAGTACCTAGATTCTGGACACAAAAAAGCGCCCTTGTGGACGCTTTTAAATGAAGTGGAGAGGTAATTAAGATTCTTCTTCTTCAGCTTCAAGTTGCTCATATGCAGTGTCGATTGATTTATTGACGAGTTCTTCACTGATATTTTCAAAAGTACGAAGATGTGCAGCCATTGCTGGATCATACGTTTTACTCACCGTAGCGCGGTAAATAGTGGGTGTGCTTTTGCCGAACACAATACCAACGTTTTCATTCGTAGGTTCAATTTGTCGGGCATCTACAAATTCAAAGTAAGCGCCGATGTCCTTGTTTCGATCTAGCTTAGTGTCGATAAGTTTTGTGATCAAAGAATTAATCTCATCTGGATCGACAAGTGTCAAGGTTTCAATGTGTCGCACGATCACCAGTGGGATCTCAACATCTGAGTCAAGGTTCAAATATTTATACACGCTCTGTGCAGATTTTCCAAAAAGAGCTGCAATTGACGGAACATCGTCAACCAAACCCCATTTGCGCATAAGCGTAATAAAATCTTGCTTATCAAGATATACAACCGCTTGTTTTGTCATTACGTTCCCCTAAAAGCCACCTGGCTTTGCTAAATCAACCCAAGATGCATTTATCTTGGTGTATACTGTTTAAAATAAACCCTTACTTAATTTGCATGGTTTTATTCATCATGGAATCAGATTATCATATTAAAGATTAAAGTCAAGTCATTATGATAAATAATTTACAATGTAACTAGGAGTGCGGTTTCTGCTATAGGAAGGTGGGTTGGGTGGGTTGTTTATATAGGTAGTATAGATGAGCTGTGTATAGATAATGATTTCATGCCATCATTACTTTCATTCGTTCTGAATCTCATTATATGGGTAAACGCCACTGAAATGCATGACTTGTATGTGACTGTAGTGAGTGCGTAGGACAACATGTAGGTTAACTTAATATGATAAAAGCTGACCAGCAGTAAAAACACTCATTTTATTTAAATTATTTTTATTTTGAATCATGAACCTGAATAACTCGCAAAGAAAGCGTGTAAGCTGTTGTAAATAATAGAAAAATTAACGACATTTATTTTGATAACGGTCATTGAGAGCGTGATGAACGAGAGGTTTTAACGTGTAAATATGGATTTATTTCAATTTATTTAAATTTTGTTGTTGACAAAATGATAATCCATGCTAAATTAGGTTCACGTTTTGGCGAAAGCCATATATTAATTTAATTTTATCGAGTGTAGAAAATGTTTACTAAATCAAACAAACACAATACGACAGCGTTTAGAGGATATCATTCTTCTATCGTGGGTAGTTCTACGCATACAATTATGCGCAGAGAAGACTCGATAAAAAATAGCGTGGAAAGTAACTTCACGTCCGCTTAAGCATTACCGTCATGGGTGCTTAGGCACCCAAGGCAAGTTTATAAAACCCTTGGGATAATACCCGAGGGTTTTTTCGTTTAAGGGGCAAAAAAGAGTAAGTAGGTGGCCGTTTCACTTTGATGATAGGTGAAGCGGCCACCGGAAAAGGGAAGCCGGTGTAGCTCAGAATTGGTAGAGCAGCTCACTTGTAATGAGAAGGTCGGGAGTTCGAATCTCTCCTCCGGCACCAACAATAATTTGTATAGTTTACGACGGGATGGCCGAGTGGTCGATGGCAGCAGACTGTTAATCTGCCGAGGATTTTCCTCCGCGTTGGTTCAAATCCAACTCTCGTCGCCAATATTGGAAGTTTAAGCCGAAAGATACTGGGTAGCGGCGGCGCTCTTGAAAAGCGAGGATCTACGAAAGTAGATGTGGGGGTTCGAATCCGTCAACTTCCGCCAATTATTGGCAAAGGTAAAGTGTACTTTAGTGTGGCTGTGGCAGAATTGGTTTATGCCCCTGGTTGTGAGTCAGGACTATGCGAGTTCGAGTCTCGTCGGTCACCCCAAAGTGCATTTGTAAAGGTAATACGGGATTAGCTCAGATGGATAGAGCGCATGGCTACGAACCATGAGGTCAGACGTTCGAATCGTCTATTCCGTGCCAGTTTTAATAGCGAAGGGTTGTTCGCTAGATGTTAGTTAATTGCGAGGTGGAGGAGTTTGGCCGTCCTCGCTGGGTTCATATCCCAGAGATCGCAGGTTCAAATCCTGTCTTCGCATCCAACTAACTATATCGGTTTAGGCGGGTTGGCAGAGTGGTTTATTGCAGGCGACTGCTAATCGTCGGAGGTGTAAAAGTCTCGCGTAGGTTCAAATCCTACACCCGCCGCCAGTTAAAATGTGGGGAGGTAGCTCAGTTGGGGCTTTGCAAGCCTCAGGTCGCGAGTTCGAGCCTCGCCCTCTCCACCAACTTCTTGATTGAAGTGGTGTTAAAAGGTTTATGGAGCGGTAGTTCAGTTGGTGAGAATGCTGGCCTGTCACGTCAGAGGTCGCGGGTTCAAGTCCCGTCCGCTCCGCCACAGTAAACGCTGCCCTAAAAGACAGTGCTGGCAATTGCTGCGCTTATCAAGAACGGGTCTATGCATGAAGCTGCGTAGTGAAAGGCGAGAAAGACGGCTTCAGAATGTTTAGCTTATGGTGACGTGCACCGTGAGCCGTAATGAAGGTTTATGGGTTGGTAGCTCAGTTGGTTAGAGCAGGGAACTTTTAATTCTCTGGCCGGTGGTTCGAATCCACCTCAACCCACCAATTTCGTTACAGGTTTAGCTCAGTTGGGAGAGCGCTGCCCTTACAAGGCAGATGTTGCAGGTTCAAGCCCTGCAACCTGTACCATTTTTGGTTTACCGCTAGGATAGCTCAGTTGGTAGAGCAGGGGATTGAAAATCCTCGTGTCGCAAGTTCAAATCTTGCTCTTAGCACCACAATTTGTTTACTGCGTCCCTATCGTCTAGTGGTCTAGGACACCGGCCTTTCACGTCGGCAACACGAGTTCAAATCTCGTTGGGGATGCCACAATTAGTGTTATTTGATGAGTATATCGAGTAATAAAGTTTAATGGAGTACGCGCAGTGATGGGACGACTGCACCGGACTGTAAATTCGGAGCTTCTGGCATTTCCCTGTTCGAATCGGGGGTGCTCCACCATTAACGCTCACCTTGACTGGAAATAAGGTGGGTAAGTAACGATAGCTCGTTAGCTCAGATGGATAGAGCAATTGCCTTCTAAGCAATGGGTCGCCTGTTCGAGTCAGGCACGAGCTGCCACATAAGCAAGAAGTAAGTAGTTAGCAGCGTTGGTATAGGGGTTTGTGCCTCGGCCTTCCAAGCCGATGACGCCAGTTCGAATCTGGCACGCTGCTCCAATTTAAATAGTAAAAGGAAGGGATATAGATATGAAAAGAAAATCGCAAAGACGAATACGTAGTCAATATTTTGATAAGTTAAAACGTACTCGTAATGCCCTATAGCTTAGTGGTTTCAAAGCGCACGCCTCATAAGCGTCGAGATGGTGAGTTCAATTCTCCCTGGGGCAACCATACAACTTGTAATTAGATGTTTTTAATTTTTTACGCGAGATAGCTCAGTTGGTAGAGCAATTCCTTCATATGGAAATGGTCTGGTTCAAGTCCAGTTTTCGCGACCACTCAACAATAGCGATGTAGCTCAGTTTGGTAGAGCGCTCCCCTGATAAGGGAAAGGTCACTGGTTCAAGTCCGGTCATCGCTACCACCTCCAGCAGTAATGTTAGGTCACTTGTTCACCCTAAACACTCCAGTAAAAGAATAATTGATTACTATTTGATCTTCATTGATCAAAATTTGATCAATCAGCACGGAATGTGTATAAATATACACATACCCCTCGACATGAGGTGGCGCTGTCGATATACTGGTGGAACTCAGGGTGAGTACTGGATAGATACCTTGTTTTTGAGCGTCATCGAAGATATAGGCATCAAGATTAACTAAAGTGTTTAACATTTGTGATGTGAACTATTCGTTAGCGCTTGAAATACAATAGTGTCACAGCAAGATGCTGTGTGGAGGCACACTTGAATAAAAGTATATTATCATCTGAAGAAATTTTGCAACTGCAAGAGCAAGACAAGCAGTTCAAAGAGGTAACCGCCCAAAACCTGATTACCATGCGGCATTTGTTGAAAAAGTTAGAGCCGGAATATTGGGGGCAAGAAAGAATGGCCGAGTTCTTTGGCGTTTCCACATCAACTTATAAGCGCTGGGAAAAACACGGGGTTGATTCGCTAACCGCCTCATGGATGGTGAGATATAAAAAGTTATTTTTTATATGTCGGCCAGAATACGAGAAGAAAGCGGGTAACGAAATGGTATGTGAGTTTATGTCCTTATTTGAAAATGCTATGAGCTTGCTAAAATTACCAAGTAAGTCAGTGGCGAGGCAGAAAGATTAACTAAAACTAATTTTAAAATGATAAAAGCAGGCAAAGCCTGCTTTTTTTGTGTCTGTGATAAGTTAAAAGAAGGAGCATTTATTAGATAAGGACATCTGACATGGTAACCCCACCTAAAAACAAAGCGGCTAAGTTCGCGATGGCGGCAATGTGTGTATCAATTTCTTGCACAGCGCTTGCGGATCAATTCCCTGATAAAACCGGTTGTGAAATCATCAACCATAGTAACTACAAAGAGTTTATGACGCCTAAGCCTAATGTAAGGGCTGAAAACCCCTTTAAGCCTTCAAGCTGTATTACTATCGATTACTCAAAGGAAAACGTGAATACGCTAAAATCAGAGCATTTTGGCGGAAATAAAGATGTCATGGAGTACTTCCTTGCTCAGCAAGATAGATCGCGCATGAGAGTAGAGATGGTAATGGACTACGAAAGCAAGCAATTGCATACCTTTATGAAGTTTGACACCAATAGTCGAGATGCCAAAGGTATACGTGATTTGGCTAAAGGTAAGGATATTGTTGCCTTCTGGGATGAATTCATCTTCCTTCATGAATTAGCTCACACCGACCCTTCAGCAACGTTAAACACCTCAGGTGAAATGTCACATCGTGAAATGAAGGCCGACCTAGTAGCGTTGATAATGCTTAAGTCCAGTCATGACATGTCAATGGAGCAGTTTTTTGAGTTATCGGAGACTGTGTTTGACCTACGAAAAAATGAAAACCTCAAATTCCAGAGACAGATTAAGCGCTCTAAAAGAAGACGTGATCAAACTGGGAACCACTCGCATTTTGACCATGATAAGTTTGAGAAGATCGAGTCTTTCCTGAATTACCTGAAAGAGACGAAGGTTGACCTAAGAGTTGATACGCTTAACGAAGCGCAAGAAGTTGCTTCAATTATGATGCATAACTTTCAAGGGACTGAGATGATCAGTCACGACTCTAAGACCTTTAGCATGGACAACAGCCCCTACCGGCAAGCATTTTTTAGCATGGCACCTGGTGAGCAAATGGTTTATTACGAGGGTAATAAAGCGCTGATGGCGGCTGAGATCCTAACTCTGTTCGAAGATTACCACTCTCTATTGCCAGCGCAACAAGAAAAGCTTGATGGTATTGCACCTGAGATAATTGCTGATGCAAGTCAACACTTCCATTCAGAGATTAAAGCTTATGCTAATGAGCATTTGGCAAGCATAAATTACGGTATGGATGACAACGTTGAGTTAACTGCGAGCATCACGATGGATCCGTCTGTTACGCAAAACATCAAAGAAGAGCAGGTGACTGTTCATGCATCAAATATGAAACCCCGATAAAGGGGTTCGCTTATTTCTTGCTTTTAAAGTATGCATTTGTATTCAAAAGAATCCATTAAGTTAACAATATTTTCAGAACGATCGATAGCATTTCTTTTTACAGTGGATATCATATCCAACTCATGATTAGGTATGCTTTCAAACTGCTCTTTAATCAAATCATTCGCATTAAAGTATTTGGAAGATACCATTTCCAAGGCGCACTGCGCTGAAATAGCAAGTATCTTAACCATTTTACCTTGTAAGCTAGGTTCTTCTGATGGAATTTTCCCAACAAGTTCATATAGAGAGACTGGCATCCCCCATTCACGCATCATTTCTGCTGAGCATTCTGCATAATGAAACCCTAGCTGTGCTTTTTGAGACATCCATGGGTGATTGCCTTCTGACATGAGTTTTTCAATTAGAACGGCTGTTTTAGGCGATCTTTTAGCAACAGCTAGCTCTCCAATATTGTGTAAAAGCCCACATATGTAAAGCTTCTCTTGCTCCTTGATAGTCATATCGTCTTTTCTTGCCAATTCCTGTGCAATAAATGCGGTGCAAAAGCTATACGTCCAAAACCGCTCCATATCTAAAAGTTTGCAGTGAAGATCTCTGAATGTAGTCATTGTAAACTCAGAGAGAATCATGCTGTAGATGCGTTCTCCACCTAAAACAGTCAAGGCTCTGCTTAACGAATCAACTTTATTCTTAAAGTTATAAATAGGGCTGTTAGCTAGCTTCATAATTGACAATGTGATAGATGGGTCGATTACAACTACTTTAGATATATCATCCATTGTTGCGTCCTCACTATCGATCATTGAACGAACCCTATTGCAGACTTCAGGCAAGGCGTAGTTGTTTAACTCTTGCTTAGCGTATTCCTTGATTGTCAGTACTTCAGCAATAGTGGTTTTTTTGATTTTTGGAACCTTCGCTTGGGTTTTAAGCTTTTTTTCAACAGATGACATGGTTGCCTTAAATTTCGTTGTAGAATTGATGTTACTCTAGAATCATTTCTTGGTAACTTCAGTTATAAATAACCAGTAAGGTAATACTACGGATTACATATTTAAATGGCAAGTTATTTCCCCCATAAACTCTCCTGAGTCTGGTGATTATATTTTACCGACAAACACAAAGGGCTATATATAAAAAATAGAATCATGGCTGTTTTGAAAAACTCACCTTTCCTTATCTGTTTAATGAACTTGCTTTTAGTTCCAACCATTTCTCTTTTATGTGGGTTTTGCACTAAGATATCAAGTTCAAAAATAGATTGACAAAATTATCATAATGAAATACACTGTCATTATCAAATTGAGGAAAGAATCATGCGCGAAAACGAAATTTTAGACATTAAATATCAAGAAGTAAAAGTACTGAGAGAGACTAGACGTGTATGGCTAGAGGGTGATGAGTTAAATCGCGCCGAATTCGCTAAGGGCGACTTGTATACTACTATTTTTGACTTCGACAACCGCGTGCTAAAAATCAAACGTGTTGAAAACACAGATGAGAATCGCGCTAAAGCGAAGTCTAGAAAGGGTGAGATAAAAGTCGTTTCTGGTCGTAAAATGAAGGGTTGGATAAAGCCTATCATTGATGTTTGTAATGCTGATGTTTCAGAGCTACTACAAGACGTCATGAAACTTCGAGCCATTATTACAAAGGGTGAGATTCTGGTAAGCATCCACCATGAAGAAGTGAGTCGCTTAAGTAGAGAGGCGTCACTTAAGGCAAATGTTCAATCCGGCTTTGTTACGGAGGCATCTTCTTTTTCAGGTATTGGTGTCAGCACACATGGTATCTCTGAAGGTGTCGGTATTACTGGTGTTGAAAGTCGTATTGAGTACTTAATGGATAGAGAGTCTAAGTACCTAGACGTAGCTCGCATCAACAACAAAGAGAAGTTTGGTAAAGCTAAATTTATCACCGGAAGCATTGAAGAAATTGAGCCAAGCCTTATTGAGCCTGTTAACATCTACTCATTCTCAATGCCTTGCACCAACCACAGTAATTCAGGTAAAACAAAAAAGAAACTTGATACAGCGGAAGACTCCAGCGAGGCAACAGCTCTGTTTGGTACGATGAGCATGATAAAGGCCTTTAATCCTGCTGTCATCGTCTCGGAGAACGTACCTAATGCGCAAGGCTCAGCGTCTTACAAGATGCTTATAAGTGAGCTTGAGCGTTTGGGTTACAACGTGTTCGAATCAATCCTTGATAAAAGTCACGGGAAGTGTCTTGAAGCACGCAAGCGTTACTGGTTCATTGCGGTAAGCAAAGGGATTGGTGAAATTGATTTTAATGATTTTGATGTGCCTGAGCAGGTGTATTCAACCGTTGCTGACGCGATGGAAGCAATACCTGAAGATAGCGAACGATTTAAGCCTCTGGATAAGCTTTTGGCTCGTGACAAAAAGAATAAAGAAGCAGGGCGAAAGTTTAGTCTTAACCTTGTGTCACCTGAAGATGACTCAGTATCAACAATTGTTAGACTGTACCACAAACATCAATTGACCAACCCGCACATTTCGCTGGATGGTGAAAATTACCGACTGTTTACGAAACTTGAGCATGCAAGAATGAAAGAGATCCCCGAACATTTTGTGGATGACATTTCAGACACTCTTGCGCATGAAGGGTGTGGCCAAAGCGTCTCTTACAAGCATGCACTTGGATGTGGAGTTTTAATTGGCAATGCCATCAAAGCGTTCGCTAATGCAGGAAACCTTGCTCCCATTAGCCTTAATAAAGGCCAGAATTTCACGTTTAACTTCTCTGGTGAGGTGGCATAATAAAAAAGAATTCAATGCCCCACCTGAATGGATTGGGACAATTGTTGTGCTAAAATATCGAAATTAAACATCTAAAGGATTAGGGTAATGAAAAAATACTTGTTGTTGGCGGCAGCGTCGTCATTAATGTTTTCCTCTTTCGGGTCGCTTGCTCAAGATACACAAGCGGATATCGAACAGATAAGGGAAGCAGGTTTGCGAACTGCTATTGTTACAGCTGACAAAATTGAAGGGGTGATCTTAAGCGACGTGTTTACGGGGGAATTTTATTCAACCTCTATAAAGCAGCGTGAAGGAGAAGGTCAAGAAATGTTGCTGTCATTGGTTCATGCCACAGAGGATGGTGTCATAAGAAGCTATGGCAGGCCGAATGGAAGCTCAAGTAAAGCATCAATAATGGACTTTATCCATCCTGATTTCACCGTTGGTTTGGATAAAGATGATCCTCAAGCTAAAAAGCTGCTGCAAGCAATCCGTCTTGTATACAAGATAGAAAGCGCTTTCCCTCATGTTGTAAAACGCAACAAGCCTGACGTTTGGACGCTAGGCACCAGCAAAGGAAAGAACGGTTTTTTTGAAGGCTTCCGCGTTAGGATTAATGCTGAATTAAAGCCGGTGGCCGTTATGTTCGATGACAGAATTACTATGGATGAACTTAAAAATGATTGATCCCGTGATTGTGTTCAGTAAAGAAAAATGTGATTACTGCGATAAAGCCAAAAATTTGTTGAGCGACAAATCTCTTGAATTTAGAGAGTTGTCATTAGAAAGTGATTTCAAAGGGGACAAAGAGGCGTTTATTGCTGCGATAAGCGAAAAGATGCCAGATGGACAAGAGTTCGACACAGTACCTCAGATATTTATGGGTAGCCGATACATCGGTGGTTACACTCAGTTAGTGAGAGTGATAGGTGAGTAACGCTAGCGATTGCCCCAACAAAGAGGCTACGTGCGGAAACTGTAAAAATGCAAAAGTTGGAGCAATGAACATTGTTTTCTGTGAGCCATTAGATTCATTGATCCCACATGAATTTGATGGTGAACGTTATATTTTTTGGCGAATACCCACATTTTGCCCGAGAGAAAGCACTGAAGTTGTCAAAAGCGATGAGACGGCACCAAAAGATAAGTGGGTTTTTAAGCTTAAAGATGAAGTGCCAAAACTTCCTTGAAAATTAGCCGTCTATCATGACGGCTATTTTATATATCCATTAGTTTGACAGTAATGCTTGCGGTGTATTCACTGATTGCATCAGCATCTTCTTTGCTTATCTCAAGCGTCAAAATGGCGTCTCCAAATGAACTGTCATCAAAAAGCACTAATGAGTAAACACGTTCTTCGTTTTTGCTAATCGTTACGCAAGTGCCTTGCCAATCAATTCCATCAGCTAAAAATGAAAATACAGGCATGCCATTTTTCACATCTCACCTCAAAAGGCACATTTTCACTAGGTAGGCAGAGACTACCAAAGTTAAAGTTTTCTTTAAGCGTGATATTATCCACACTTAAGGTAAGCGTAACTTCCATGGTGGCCTTGTTTCGCTCAATAAAAAGGTTCATCTGATATTCCTAATAAGTACTGCTATTCGTTTAAATTTGACCGTGATCAAGGACTGGTATGATAAAAACATTACTCATAATGCTGTCGCTTTTGCCTTTCGTAGCAATGGCGCAAAACAACATTGTCATCAATGGCTATTATCATATTGAAAAAGGCATAGACTTGTCAATACCTCAAAGATTAAAGTTTGAAGTGAAAAGAGTTAATGACTTGCTTGCATTGCACCAGATAGATGATTTCACATTCTCGCTTGGCGAGGTCAGGGAATTAAATGTCCGCTCTTCTGTGTTTTTTGATGAAACGGAGGTGAGCGAATCGTTTGTCGCCTATAAGACAATAAAGTCAGAATTTTCAAATCAGCAGCAGTTGGATTTCTACGTGCGTTTTGAACGCCCAAATGAGAACAGCAAAGTGAAAGGGGTGGCGGTTCAAGGAGGAAGTTACTTTGCAGCCTTGTTAGACCCTGAAGATAGATTTGATACTTTTTCACATGAATTGCTGCACATGCTTGGCCTGGGGGACGTTAAAGCTAGTTATGGTTCGCCTTACGTCTGTGAGTCCAAATACACAATTATGAATGAGAGAGTCTTGCCGAGGGAGAGTAAAGTCATGATGCTTTCAGACCCTAGAATAACAAAGAATGGTGTAACTTGCGGTCACTCAGCTCACTATGATAACGCTCGATTGTTGTCAGAACTTTTACACCAAAGATTCAAAAATAAAGACTGATTTGCAATGTCTTTTCTGTTATCATTTTAAAAAGCAGAGGTACTATATAATTTCAGAAAACAAAGTTATTGAATTTGTTCTTAGGTGCCCAAAAGCGTAAGTAAGAGATTGCTATCCCAATGCTATAACAATGGCAAATAGACAAATTGACAGAATATTAAATTAACAAAGAGGTGTTAAGTGGATAAAAAAGCAGAACTTTTTGAGTTGATGAAGAAGCAGTCCAGTCCAATTAAAGACTTGGATGGGTTGTGCTTTGGTCAGGTGGTGGTTACAGGTTTGTCTGTTGGAACCTCCTACAACTTCGATAATGCTGTCGGATTTGTTTGTCAGATCCGAAGAGAGGCCGACGATAGCGGTCAGGATGTGTTTTTGTTGCGCCATCCCAATGGCGAACTAATATGCCATGTTAACCAGGGGTTGTTTTCCGTTCCCAGTGAAATTGCAGAAAAGGTAGTCCCTTATTTTAAACGAGGGGTGGATACAGAGATGATTGAAAACCCCAGTCTAGAATACACGATTGGAGAGTTTTTGAGCGAGAGCGGTTTCATAATTGAAAAACAAATTCCTGTAGACCCCGATATATAAGAACTAACCTAACTCCCGCCACGTATGAGCTGTAGAGTAAGGCGAAGTTGCCTTGCTTTATTTTTGTGCATCTTAGATGTAAAAGCAAGTCCTTGTGATAAGTTAAAGTGATACTGGAATTTGCTTATACAAGGATGTTTTATGAACACGCGCAAGCTCACATTGGGGATAATCGCCGCACTTTATGGCGCAGCAAATGTGCACGCTCTTGAAGGCGACCCTTCTGAATTTATTTACAAACCATTTGGGGTAAACCCCGTGGGTGAGGCCGTTGCGCCAGATTGGACAGTCGTTAATCGACAGTATACACCATGGGTGAATGACGGAAGTGTATTCAATTGTTCTGCTTGGTCACCACCGGTTAATCTCGTTAACCTTGATGAAGATTTCACTCAAACACGAACCTGCTCTCAAACTCAAGCAAGGCTTCGCACAGATGAGTTGAAATCAGAGCGTTTAAGTCAAACTCGCTTTGATGGACCCTATCCAGAGTCTCGTGTCATCTCTGTTGAAGAAAGTCAGGATGCGACCGGTACGCGTGATTTTATTACGGGCGTGAGAGAAGATAGCTGGCCATCATGGGATCGCGTAGGCGGTTTCTACGGGTGTGGCAGCTGGACACCAGAGCCATCAACGATTAACTATGGCACTTCATTTACTCAGGAGCGCGATTGTTCTTGGGATGAGGGGCGTTACCGAGATGTGTTTAACACTTGGCAGTCTGGCATTGAAACTTATTTGCGCACTGATAGCGATGCTCGCACTGTGCCTTATACCGACACGCAGCCTTCAGTGGGTACGTATCGTGACTGGCAACCTACCTCTTCGACGTTTACCACTTGGGTAGATATTGGTGAGGACTACGCACATTCATCATGGTCACCTGCGCCGGTAGATCAAACATCAGATTTCACCCAATCTCGTGATTACAAACGTGATCAAGAGCGTTATGAGCAGTTCCGTGAGCAAGATAGGATCACTTCAGATATTCGTAATACTGGTATGCCTGTGTTGCGCGGCCAAACAGTTGATCGCGATGAAAGCCGTTCGGTAACGACCAACTTTACGGCATGGGAAGAAGTCGCACGCTCAGGCCATAGCTCGTGGACACCTGCATCGTCAGCCCAAACTTCGACTTTCACACAAAACAGAAGCTACACTTCTGAGCAAGAGCGTGAGCGTTATTACAATGCGTCTGGTGATGGTGAATTAAATCGCGTAACAGAATCGCGTGATGTGACTTCGCAAAATGAAAGCCAAACAGTGGCTGTGACAAATTCAGTCGGTAGTTATGGCTCAAACTATGGCCATGGAGCCTGGTCGCCAACACCGACCACGCAAACCTCTTCGTTTACGCAAAATCGAAGCTATAAACGTGATCGAACGCGTACTTACACGCATAAAGTGGATGGCGCTACGGTTCATACCTTTAACACAACAGAAACGGGCAACTTTAACGAGTCTCGCACGGTGTCTGTGAGCTGGTCTGGATGGTCAAATTCAGGTGGTATCTATAGCTGTGGCAGTTACAATAACACGGCAAGCTCGCAGACTTCTAACTTCACCCAAACTCGAAGCTGTAAGCAGAATCAAACTCGCACTAGGACGTATAGTTCAGGTGAAAGTGCAACTGAGTCTCGCACTATTGACGTGAATGATTCGCGCACGGTGACGGTATCGGTGGGTTCATATTCGAACTTGTCAACCAATGGCCACAGTAGCTATTCGCCTGCTTATGGCACGCAAACATCCAACTACACGCAAAGTCGCACGTACAATCAAGTGCAGCGTCGAGTGTGGACATATAAAGTAGGTAGTTCGACTATTCACACCAGAAATGAGGATAGAACCTTGTCTGGTCAAACTGAATCTCGAACAGTGACGGTAACCAACTCAGTGGGTGGTTATGGCTCAGCTCATACTTATGGTTCATGGTCGCCACTTCCGAGCACGCAAACGTCAAGCTTCACGCAAAATCGAAGCTATAAGAAAAGCAGAACGCGCACTTATACCCAAAAAGTGGGCAGCACAACAGTGAAAACGTTTGGTGTGACTGAAACGGCTAACTACAATCAGTCGCGCACTATCGATGTGAGTTGGTCGAATTGGTCAAACAACGGCTCTGCATCATGTGGAAGTTGGTCTCAGAATAGCTCTACGGGTGCTAAAACAAGGTCGTGTTCACAACCTGAAAAACGCACTCGTTATTATAAGTCAGGTTCAGCTGTTAACCATTCTGTGGCTGAAACTCGTAACCGCAGCTATACGGATAGTGTAACTGTGACCGGTACGAGTACGGGTAGTTGGTCTGGATATTCAAATTACGGGGACTACCATAGTTGCTCGGGCTATTCTCCTTCGCCAAGCACGGTGGCCAGTGGCACGAAGTTCACTCAGTCAAGGACGTGTAAGCAGCCTCAGAGGCGCTCACAAGCGAAATATAATACGCTGTCTGATGGGTCTAGCTTCAGAACGGGCACTAACTATGGTACTCGCACAATAAATGTGACGCAGTACAAGTACAATGTTAGCGGCACAAAGGTTGTTGAGCAGTGTTCATCGGGTGGGTATTATAACTACGAGTCATCAGGCTACGACTACGAGACGGAATATGAGGAGTACAAGTATAATGGCACCCTTATTTACTCATATAGTTACAGTGATTCTGAACGTGGCGGTTCTAGCCGTGATTATACGGGGTCACTAACTCAGGGTGGATATCGTTACTATGCCAAAAACGTTGTGGCGAGCAATGGTGGGTATCCAAGAGAGGGTGATGTTTGTCGTGTTCCTGATTAAGATTTTTTAGCGTTATAAAACAAGAGGCTTAGGTCTCTTGTTTTTTTTTGGCTGTCTCGATGTAAAATCGCGCCCTTGTGATAAGTTAAATTGATACGATTTGCATATTACAGGGATGTTTATGAACACGCGCAAACTCACTTTAGGGATAATCGCCGCACTTTATGGAGCCGCAAGTGCCCATGCAGCAGACAGTGCTCCTTCTCAATTTATTTACAAGCCATTTGGCGTTAATCCCGTGGGTGAGGCCGTTGCGCCTGATTGGACAGTTGTTAACCAGCAGTACACACCATGGATGAATGATGGGAATGTTTTTAATTGCTCGGCTTGGTCGCCGCCGGTTAATCTCGTTAACCTTGATGAAGATTTCACTCAAACTCGGACGTGCTCTCAGTCTCAAGCAAGGCTGCGTACAGATGAATTAAAATCGGAGCGCTTGAATCAAACTCGCTTTGATGGACCCTATCCAGAGTCTCGCGTCATTTCTGTTGAAGAAAGTCAGGAAGCAATCGGTACGCGTGATTTTATCACGGGCGTGAGAGAAGATAGCTGGCCATCATGGGATCGCGTAGGCGGTTTTTACGGTTGTGATAGCTGGACACCGGAGCCATCAACAATTGATTATGGCACTTCATTTACTCAAGAGCGAGATTGTTCTTGGGATGAGGGGCGTTACCGAGATGTGTTTAATACTTGGCAGTCTGGTATTGAAACGTATTTGCGCACTGACAGTGATGCTCGCACTGTGCCTTACATTGATACGCAGCCTTCAGTGGGTACGTATCGTGACTGGCAGCCAACCACATCAACGTTTACCACTTGGGTAGATATTGGTGAGGACTATGCACATTCATCATGGTCACCTGCGCCGGTAGCGCAAACATCAGATTTCACGCAATCTCGTGATTACAAACGTGATCAAGAGCGTTATGAACAATTCCGTGAGCAAGATAGGATCACTTCAGACATTCGTAACACGGGTGTACCAGTACTTCGTAGCCAAACAGTTGATCGCGATGAAAGTCGTTCGGTAGCAACCAACTTTACAGCATGGGAAGAGGTAGCACGCTCAGGTCACACCTCGTGGGCACCTGTGCCGACTACGCAAACGGCCAATTTCAACCAGAGCAGAAGCTACACCTCTGAGCAAGAGCGTGAACGTTATTACAATGCGTCTGGTGATGGTGAATTGAACCGCGTGACTGAAACCCGTGATGTTGAATCACAAAGCGAGAGTCGCAGTGTTGTAGTGTCGTACTCAGAATGGTCTGAAGTGGGTGGCAATTATGATTGTGGTGCATGGGGACCTTTACCTGAAACTGTGGCATTCGATGAAGAGTACACGCAGTCTCGTCAGTGTAAACAGAATGAAACCCGCGATAGAATTTATACTGCCGACTCGACAGAGTTGGATCGTGTTGAAGAAAGCCGCACATTAACCCCAACCCAAACTCGTTCTCAAACGGGTGTTGGCACCTGGGAGCCTACAAGCTCAACTTATACTCCATGGAGTACTGATGAAACTGAGAACTATGGTCATAGTGGTTGGTTGCCAAGAGCTACCAACCAATTAAGCGATTATCAGCAAATTAATAGTTACAAGCGTGATCAAAAACGCACAGAAACGTTTAGAGAGAAAGATGTTCACTCTGACGCAATCCGTGAGACCGGTGATACTCAAGTGCATACTGAAACCCTTAACTTGCAGCATCAACGAACCGTTACTGTTGATTTAGGAACGTGGGTTAATCAGGCAAGAACGAACATCACAGATTGGTCGCCGTTGCCAACAACCCAAACTGCTGCATTTGAACAGGTTAGAACGTACTCACAACCTCAAGTTCGTGACGTTACACATTCAGTTGATTGGCAAGATGAAGGGATCATCAAAGCGTTTGAGGATACTCGCACATTAACCAATCAACCTGAGAGCAGAACGGTTACTGTGAGTTGGACTGATTGGGTGAATGAAGGTGAATATTATGATTGCAGCGAATACACCAATCAGGTGTACGTATGGAAAACTAACTACTATCAATATAGAAGCTGCAATCAAGATCAGACTCGTGATCGCGTGTACTCTACAGGCGAGGTCGTTTCCGAATCGAAGACAGTGAAAGAAGATGACGTTCGTGAAGTCAACGTATCATCTGGTGATTGGGTAAATGTGTCTACTACAGATTGGGCAGGGTGGACTCCATCTTCAGGTTCTCAAGTGTCAGGTTACACTCAAACGAACTCTTATACACAATTGCAGCGTCGAGTGTGGACTTATAAAACCGGCGGTGTGACATTAGCAACTAGAGATGAAGATCGCAGTTTGACCAATCAAAGTAAGTCTCGTACTGTTGCGGTAACGAATGCAGCTAGTGCTTTTGGTGAGGGCTATGATTTTGGAACATGGACTCCAGCGGCGAATAGTCAAACAACAAGTTTTACACAGACACGTCCTTATAGTAAAGATAGAACTCGCACCTACACTCATAAAGCAGGTGGTAGTACTGTTCATACTAATGCGGTAACTGAAACAACGGATAGCTTTAGTCAATCTCGCACGGTGACAGTGAGCTGGACAGACTGGTCTGACACAGGTGGTTTGTACAGTTGTGGTAGCTACGATAACACTGCGAATACGCAGACATCTAACTTTATTCAAACCAGAAGTTGCAAACAGAACCAAACTAGAACACGCAACTATAGTTCAGGCGAAAGCAAGACTGAAACGCGCACCATTAACGTGGATGATTCTCGCAATGTCACGGTATCGGTAGGTTCGTACTCTAACCTGTCTACCAATGGTCATAGCAGTTGGTCTCCTGCGTTTGGTATACAATACTCTGACTACACGCAAACGCGCTCATATAACCAAGTGCAGCGCCGAGTGTGGACGTACAAGGCGGATGGTTCAACTATTCATACTCGCAATCAAGATAAGACTTTATCTAACCAGAGTGAGTCTCGTCATGTAGATGTTAGTCGTGTTGTTGGCTCATACACAGGGTCTGAATGGGGGCATACTGAGTGGACACCAATGGCAAGCGCCCAGACTTCGACATTTACCCAAAGTCGAGATTACAAGAAAACCAGAAACCTAACCTTTAATCATACTGTTGGTGGTGCAATAGTCTACAGCCATGATACAGTTGATGCAGTAGATGATACTGAAACGAGAACAGTTACTGTTAGCTGGACTGGCTGGGCGAACGATGGCGCTATTTACAGTTGTGGAAGCTACAATAACACCGCTAACACGCAGACGTCGAACTTCACGCAAACCCGAAGCTGTAAGCAGAATCAGAAGAGAACGCGTAATTACAGCTCTGGCGAAAGCAAGAGTGAGTCGCGTACTATCAATGTGAATGATTCGCGCACGATCACGGTTTCTGTCGGGTCGTACTCGAATTTATCCACAAATGGACACAGCGCTTATTCACCTGCTTATGGCAGTCAAACATCTAACTACACGCAAAGCCGCACGTACAACCAAGTGCAGCGTCGTCTATGGACTTATAAAGCCGGTAGCACTACCATTCACACTCGAAATGATGACAGAACTTTATCTGGTCAAAGTCAGTCAAGAACAGTGACGGTAACCAACTCAGCGGGTAGTTATGGGGCTGGTCACAGTTATGGCTCGTGGTCGCCAACGCCCACCACGCAAACGTCTTCATTTACTCAGAACAGAAGTTATAAGAAAAATAGGACGCGAACTTACACTCATAAAGTGGGAAGTACTACGGTTCACACAAAAGGTGTAACGGAAATAGACAGTTTTAATGAGTCTAGAACCGTAACAGTAAGTTGGTCTGGATGGTCTAATTCAGGGGGTGTCCACAGTTGTGGTAACTATGATATTGCGCCCGTAAATCAGACTTCGAATTATACGCAAACCCGCAGTTGTAAGCAAAAGCAAACGAGAACGCGTAACTATAGTTCAGGCGAAAGTAAGGTTGAAGCACGCGATATTAATGTGAGTGATTCTCGTCTTGTAACTGTGACAAGTTCGGCTGGTAGCTATGGCTCGAACTATGGTTACGGAACATGGTCGCCTACGCCTACCACGCAAACCTCTTCGTTTACCCAAAACCGAAGTTATAAGCGTGATAGAACTCGAACGTACACCCATAGTGTGGGTGGAACGGCTGCCTACTCTCAAAATGTAACAGAAACGGGCAACTTCAATCAATCTCGCACGGTGACAGTGAGCTGGTCTGGATGGTCGAATTCAGGTGGCTTATATAGCTGTGGAAGTTACAACAATACTGCTAGTACGCAGACCTCTAACTTTACACAGACTCGAAGCTGTAAGCAGAATCAAACGAGGACGCGTAATTACAGCTCTGGCGAAAGCAAGAGTGAGTCGCGTACTATTAATGTGAATGATTCGCGCACGGTGACGGTATCGGTGGGTTCATATTATAACCTATCCACCAATGGACACAGTAGCTATTCGCCTGCTTATGGCAGTCAAACATCGAACTATACGCAAAGCCGCACGTACAACCAAGTGCAGCGTCGAGTGTGGACATATAAAGTGGGAAGTTCGACTATCCATACCCGAAATCAGGACAGAACCTTGTCCAGTCAGAGTCAGTCTCGAACAGTGACGGTAACCAACTCAGCGGGTAGTTATGGCTCAGCTCATACCTATGGCTCTTGGACGCCAACGCCGAGTTCACAAACGTCAAACTTCACGCAAAACCGAAGCTATAAGAAAAGCAGAACGCGCACTTATACGCATAAAGTGGGCAGCACTACGGTTCACACGAGAGGCGTGACTGAAACGGCAAACTACAACCAGTCGCGCACTATAGCGGTGAGCTGGTCAAGTTATTCAAATAACGGCTCTGCATCATGTGGCAGTTGGTCTCAGAATAGCTCTACGGGTGCTAAAACAAGGTCTTGTTCACAACCTGAGAAACGCACTCGTTACTATAAGTCAGGCTCGTCAACCATTAAGTCTGTGACGGAGACTCGTAACCGCAGTTACACGGATAGTGTAACTGTGACAGGCACAACGTATGGGAGTTGGTCGGGTTACTCGAACTACGGCAGTTACCATAGCTGCTCGGGCTATTCACCATCGCCAAGTACGGTGGCCAGCGGAACGAAGTTCACTCAATCAAGGTCGTGTAAGCAGCCGCAAAGAAGATCACGCGCCAAGTACAATACGCTATCTGATGGATCTAACTTTAGGACAGGCACTGATTATGGCACTCGCACAATCAATGTGACGCAGTACAAGTACAATGTTAGCGGCACAAAGGTTGTTGAGCAGTGTTCATCGGGTGGGTATTATAACTACGAGTCATCAGGCTACGACTACGAGACGGAATATGAGGAGTACAAGTATAATGGCACCCTTATTTACTCATATAGTTACAGTGATTCTGAACGTGGCGGTTCTAGCCGTGATTATACGGGGTCACTAACTCAGGGTGGATATCGTTACTATGCCAAAAACATTGTGGCTAGCAATGGTGGTTACCCAAGAGAAGGTGATGTTTGTCGAGTGCCTGAGTAAATCTGTACTCCGTTGTAGCACTGTAGACTCTCTAAAAGAGCTACGTTACATTCAGTGATATCAATGAAAAGGGGGCTATGCCTCCTTTTTTTATTTCACTTGCATTTGGATATTTCAGTTTGTTAGTGTATTGGCAAGGCTTGATGCTAAGGCGTGAGCGAGATTAACAGGGACGGCATTACCTATTTGCCTGTAAATAGACGCGCAGTTTCCAGAGAACGCCCAATTGTCAGGGAATGTTTGTGTTCTCGCGTATTCTCTTGTTGTGAGAGGTCGTGTTTCTTCGGGGTGGCATCTTTCGGTTTGTTTTTGTGCTGGTGAGCAAGTGAGGGTGTTACTGGGGGAGTCCCAGCTAAGCCTTTTAGCAAAACTTGTTTTACCGCCTGGTGACAAGTATGCACCTCCCATATATTGCTTTTGAATGTCTTTAGGAAGGTCTTTCCAGTTGCCGCCTTCGGGAACAAGCTGCATTACTTGATGCTTTTTATCAGGGTAACTTATACCTTGTTCTTTTGGTACATCGCAATTGTATAATTCGCTTTTGTGAAGGGCGTCATAAAGATTGTAAATAGGAAATGCGCTAGGGTATGGCCATTCATGGCTAACATTTGAGGCGATATCATTTCTAAATCCAATTAAAAACAACCTTTCTCTCTTTTGAGGAACCTTGTATAGCATCGCCTTGAGCACTTTGGGTGGTAATAGGGTGTAGCCTATTTCCGAAAATGCAGCACATATCACGTCAAGCGTCCTGCCTTTGTCGTGGGTAAGTAGTCCGGTCACATTTTCAGCCAAAAATGCCTTTGGTTGCGTTTCCACTATTGAGCGAGCATATTCATGAAATAGCGTACCTCGGGTATCGTTAAAACCAAGCTCTTTTCCTGTTGATGAAAAAGGCTGACATGGGAATCCGCCAAGCATGAGATCAATTTTGTTTTTAAATGGGGTGAAATCAACATTCCGAATATCATTATGAATAACATTCCATTCAGGTCTGTTTTGCTTGAGTGTATTAGCAGCATCTTTATCAAATTCTACGAGGAAGGCAGAATTAAACCCTGCCATTTCAAAACCAATAGACATACCACCGGCACCAGAAAAGGACTCGCCAATAACAAGATTATGTTTTGGAGGCACGTTTTCCTTACCAACAGAATTTATGATCTCTTGAATTAAAGGTGAACCTGAAACGGAAGACAAAAGGATCTTGCCTTGGGCGTTCAGTAGATACTGTTTTTTCGCTACCCTTGAATCAATCACTCTATTTGATAGATTCAATAGGTCTGCAAGCCGTTCCTTCGGCAAAGACCATTCCATTGTAGTTTAACCCTTAGTTAAGTCTGTTTTGAGTCTGCTGTAGCGTGGGGGATTGCTGAATAGGCCGTGTTACTTTGGGTTCAACAACCTCTGGTTTGGCAAGAACCTTATGCACCTGCAAATCACTCACTTGCTCTTTGAACCAAGCAACCTTATTTTCTCTACCGGCACCTAAATCGATAACAACGCCGTCATATCCCAGCTCATTGGTAACCGCTTCTCTAAATAGTTTAGCTTCACCTAAATCACCAAAAAGATCGTTTTCCATCTTCCAAAAATTCTCAGGTTCAGCGTAATACTCACAAACCTCTTTGATTAGCTCTTCAGAAAGCCTGTGACGCTCAACCCCTTGCCACTCCATCAGCGGTGAGAAAATATCAAAAATACGCTCGTTATTAAGCATGATTTTGTGAACTTGCTTGGGAGTCACATCCACTGACGCATCATGAATAGTTTGGTCATGCTTAAGTTTAATTGGATTATTCAACTCGACATCCGCAGACATTACAGCGGGATGAACGACCTTTAATCCTTGAAGGCCAATCTGTTCAGCTGCCGAATTCTCGCTTGAGAACAAGTAAAATCCAGAACCAAATTGTTTATTTTTACCAATACCCGTTAACGATGGCTCTAAACCATCCTTAAGCATATCAACAACATTCTCAGCACCATAATACATAGACATCAGTGTCTTCCTTCAAAATCCATTTAATGTAATTTTATCACATGAACAAAATGCTTAACTTTAAGGGGATGTTAACCTTTGTTTCATTATGATAATTGTGGTTGTAGCGCCGAAATAAATATTGGTGACGCACTGAGGTCGAAAATCAAAATGGTGATATTATGGTAATCGAAACAAATTACATACTGAAATGAAAAGCAAGGATGACTATGAACATACTAACGTACCCCCCAAAAGCTGGAGAAAAAACTCCGGAGTGGAAAAGATCGGTATTATTTACTGATGATGCCAATATATTTATTCCATTTTCATACACTGGAAGGAGTGATGGGGAAGTATTGCTGCGTGCGGGATTTGATGGTGCCGAGTTCATCACAAACGAGGGGAACCATTACATATCGCTCTCGTGGGCAGAAAAAGAATATCCTGATGCAAGCGATCTATATGAGTTAATCAAAGCAAGAGTAAAAGAAAACTTGCCATCTATTCCAGCTTAAAGCAAATGTACCACTATAATACATAGATACCGATAATTCATAATGATAATATCATTAAGTGCGTGTTTTAGTGGTGCGTCAATTTAGGTTCGAAACCATGTAACATTATGGGTATTTAGTAGCTCACCTTGATCAGCATTTACTCTCAATTCACTAAAAATCCATATTATTTAAAATGATAATTCCATCACCTCCAGTAACGGGCATCAAAATAGATAGGATTGGCAATAAGGGTTTTAAAAACATTCGCGCTTCATAGTGTGGCTTACTTCATTAGCAATACTTGCTTTATTTGGGTGTTTTTACTGCGTCGAACAAAGATTTAGGTCAACCTTTAATTTTTCCCACAACGTACCCATTTTTTTCAAGCAATGAGATCGCTGATTTAATAGCTTTGTCAGATGCAGGGGTGTGGGTGTCTACTTTGATTTTACAAAGCTTTGCATAGTCTTCAAAAGCTTTTTTTTCCAGCACCATACAAGACATCCCCTTTGTACAAAACCTGACCTTTTTCAAATGAAAGCAAGTTTTCGGTTATAGCATCGGAAAGTTTAGATTTACTGTCTATATCCGTATATGCCCTGAGAGGATTGATACTTCTCGTGGGTAAGCCGAACCACCATGAATCTTGAGAATTAACGCTGCATTGAACGCTTTTGATTGCACCATCTAATACGTTTCTTGATACACCCATCTCATCCATGATGAGATTGTTAGGCTCACCATTTTTGCTTCGCCACCATATCTCTACTTGCTTCAATGTGCAATAAGTTAAAACAAGTTCATTCAACCCTGTATCTTTAAAAGAAAACATACTTTCCAATTCCGTTTTGTTTTTTTATTGGTAATATTGGAGCGCATTCGCGTATTAAACTCAACAAAAAATTGTAAATAATTCTGATGGTAGAAATATGATTGTTATTATGGGATCGCGTGCAAGAAGGGTTGAATCCACAAAACTAGACTTTCATTTGCCACCGTTAATGTGGAGCACCATGGGAGAATCGAACTCCCCTACGCGGGTTTGCAATCCGCTACCTAACCACTCGGTCAATGGTGCTTAAATAACATAAAAAGGTGGCAAAGGTGACAGGATTCGAACCTGTGTCATACGGTTTTGGAGACCGATATCATAGACCACTAGACCACACCCTCATTAAACTACTTGCTAGCAAAAAAACTCTTTCATAGTAGGGTGACCAAATGCCACCGCTATCTTATCGAGTTCAACCTCTATCATGTCGAGGTAATGCATAGCTTTATTAAAATCTTCAATACACATAAATCACCTCTAAAAAATTTGGTCGGTGTTATAGGATTCGAACCTACGACCTCTCCGTCCCAAACGGAGCGCTGCTACCAAACTGAGCTAAACACCGAGTTTATAAAGCTGTGCAGTAAGATATCCTACTGCTGTAATTGCACTGTTAAACTTAAATGTTTTAACAATGCCTTAAGTAAATGGCGGGGCGTGGGGGCTTCGAACCCACCGACGTGACAGTCAAAGTGTCATGTTTTACCCATTAAACTAACGCCCTACATAAACATTAAAAAGTGGTCGGTGTTGTAAGATTTGAACTTACGACATCTTCGCCCCTAACGAAGCACTCTACCAAGCTGAGCTAAACACCGAATCTGTAAACATTATATATCACGAATCACTAAAGTCAACACAAAAATAAAAATAAATTCAATTATATCAACCACTTACAAAATCTAAAGACGTCAAAACCCGTACTTATTTACAAGCATTAAAAAAGCCCTTGAACTGTGTCCAAAGGCTTCTTTAAAAGGGGCTTCTTCAGACACATATGCGAATCGCTGTGTCTGAATGTCTACTTATCGTTTAATTCAGCGCACAACAATCTCTACCGGCCACTGTTGTGGACAGCATGTAACTGAGGGTTGTTGTAAAACACTGTTAAACACGATTATTCCCGTATATTAATTAAATTCAAAATGATAATAGCATATAGGCGTAAATAGTAAACAAATTTATTAATTATCATAATGATTTATGTTACAATAGAGCCATGAATAAATACAAATTTGAGATAGTCCCTGCGAACTGGTTCAAACGCAGAACACCCCGCCCAGAGCCTAAACCTATAAAAGTAGTCAAGATTGACGATTTCCAGCTCGTTGAGAATCACTTTTGCACAATGCACGTAGAGTACGATGACGGAAACGTTAAAGAGTATCTATCCCGTGTGATGTTTAGTGAGTATAGTGAAAAATGGCTTGTAGATGGCATGCATGTTTATGTAGAAGTTGTATTTGAAGAAGAGGATAAAAGCACTAATTGAGCTAGTATAACCGGAGTTAACCAGCTTAAATCAAAAGGACTTGATGATGAAAAAAGCACTTCTTGCAATTGCTATAGCGTCTCTTACAGCAAATTTAGCCATCGCTTCAGAAAATCACACCAAAAAAACAGACGTATTACCAGTGCAGGACGGGATGGAAGTTCTTACTCTGCAAGAGCTACAGGCTCTAAACGGAACTAAACGTGTGGCGCAAAACAAATTAGGCGGACAGTCAGCAGAAGATAAATATATGCAGCGTATTCTTGTTTTCTACCAGCCGTCCTATGCAGACAAGTTCGGTGAAGACGTTATCCACCAGCGCATAGAAAAGTCCATCTTAGGCGATTATCAAAAAACAGCCGGTGACAAGCGTGTTATTGAGATCGTGGATATACGTCCATTAACCAGTGTTCCAAATCACCTTCCTTATTTAGATCGCATTGACCTAAGCGGAGATGTTGTGTCGCTTGGTTACAATTACGACAATCGCAATGAACCTAATATGTACAGTATCTTGGATGTGCCAACAACAGAAGGTCGGCCAGAAAACGAATGGGTAAAATACTATCAACCTGATCTAGTGACTATTTATCGAGATGTACGTGTTGAAGAGGCCACGTTACTTGGTAGAGGTTACACACCTGGTGTAAATACAATGATACTTGATAGTGGAACAGGGCTGTTAACTCCTGATGAAAATAATATATTGAGTACTACCGTACCTCATGAGTTCGGGCATAATCACGGGCTTAATCATGAGGTAAGTAGCGAGGGTGAATCAAGTGTGGACGCCGATGGTGAGTACACCAGCAACCACGCAGCTCAATGTGGTGATGGAGTGACGGTAATGTGGTCTAGTGCTGGAGGTGAGCTTGAAGCCTTAGACTTTTACTCTTCGCCTCTTAAATTCCATAAAGGTGATCCTTGCGGCTACCTAGCGGATCAAGATGGTGCCTTGAATGGTGCTAATAACCAAGCGTTCTTTGAACTGTATTTTGATAACGTTCATTCACAATCTGAATCGGCTATACCAGAGCCTAGTAGCGAAATTTCTTTTGTGAACGAATCAATTACTGTTAGTGAAAGCGACGGCTTCTTTACGTTACAGATAGCGCGAGAAGGAGACCTATCTTCAGCTTCCCATGTGTACGTAAGAAGTACTGGAGAGGGGGAGGCTGACTTTCCAGAAGATATTATGCAGTATAAAGTGAAAGCCGAGTTTGAGGCAGGGCAGGCATTAGCTGAAGTTCGATTTGATGTGATGCAAGATGTGCTTGAGGAGAATGCAGAGGTTATTGAATTTGAGTTTGTGTACCCATTTGGGTCTTCTGTTGCGAGCGAAAATGTATCAGTAAGAATACATGATAGCTATATCTCTCCTGAAGAGAGGGGCGTAGTAACCCTTTTAGAGCCAAGAGAACATGTTAATGAAGGGGATGTTGGATATATTCAATTTTCGCGTACAAACGGAACGAAAGGCGATATTTTAATATCACTTCTTCCTGAGTTCCATTTGTTTGAAGATACTGGGCTTGAGTTATTTGAAAGTATTGTGGGGCACTCTTTTGAGGCGACAGAAAGCAGGGATTATTTAATGCCATCGAAGTATGTGGTTATTAGGGACGGAGAAACATCCCTAAGCGTGCCTGTTCAGACAATCAATGATCTTGACCCAGAACCAATAGAAGGGGTTGTTATGTCATTAGCTTCATTGTCAGGTGATGATGTGATAATTGAATCTGCTGATAAGGGGGCTTTACTTATTTCAGATGATGACCATGAGCGTGCAGGCGTGTTAGCCATTGAAGCTACGCAGTTAGCCGTTAAAGAGTCCGAGGGAAAACTCGACTTTACGGTATACAGAGATCTTGATTTTGAAGGCGGTGTGCCGTTCGAAGTGAATATTAGCATTGACCATGCGAATGGCCAGAGAGAAGAGCTGACTCTTCGAAGTTCTTTTGAAATTCGACCTGATTATTCTGAGGATGCGACGGCTGAAGAAGAGGAAGGAACTGATGAGAGTGAAGAGGGCATTTACGAGGCATTGAAATACTTTACACACACTTTGAATCCAACGTCAGGTGAAGGCAGTGATTATACCGTCACCGTTGGTGTGAACAATCTTGTTGATAATGGCTTGGTAGATCCGGAAAAAAGCGAAGTTGTATTTACTATTGAAGATGATGGCGGAGCCTTTATTTCCAATTACGAAGGTCAAAATGGCGGCGGCTCGATGAATATAGTATATCTTTTGGTGATAGGGGCTGTAGCTTGGTTTCGCCGTTCAAAAAACATGTTTTTTAGCCAATAAATTTCGTGCAAAGCATAATTGATTCAGTTATGCTTTGCTTCGTTAAATGGATTAACACAAAAACTTTAAGGATAAATGATTATGGCAATGCCTATTACTATTAGCTCGCGAGTCGTCGGGCAGCAAGCAAACAAATTTTTCGTAGCGTTCAATAACTTTGGTCTAAATGAATCTGGTTGTATGCTAGAATTCGATTACGACACAAAGCATGAGCACCCGTGGGGTGTGACGATGGTTGAGATCAGAGACAAGGGTGATTTCAGCTTGTTTGGCATGATGATCCGCTCGTTTATGTCAGACAGCAAAGCAACCACAGAAGAAGATCGCCGCAAAGAAGCTGAGCAACGTTTCGCCAATATCATTTCATCTGACCTTTCAAACTTCCTCAATTCTTTTCATGGTCTTAGTGACATGAAGAAACCAATCCCAATCTCTCCGTCTTCTTTAACAGAAGAACTTTATGAAGAGTTATTCACGTTTGGCTCCGCAGACGAAGACGGGAAAGGTTTTGAATTGGTTCCCATGAAAATGAAGATGAATGATTTGTACAAAAAGCCACTTATTGAATCAGGGTTCTTTAAAGGCTTGCCGGAGCACATTTTAAACCCAGAAGCTGGCATAAAGAAGTAGCCTAGTATTGCTGCTTTAAGAAGCTCCCATATCATCTTTGATTGGGGGCTTTTTTGCATAAAGAGAAGCAAGATCACAAATACCTTGCTTACTTTTGGCGTACTCCAACCCCTCTCTAATCTGTTGTGCGTATTTTGTTTTAGGGTAACCAGGCTCAGCTTTAATATTCAAGTTTTTAGGTTCCGCCCAGTTCCCGCTATCGAGAGATATCTGAAACCCATTGCTGAAGTTGGATATTTTGGATGCGTGTAGGAAAACCCAATCGTAACTACGCGGTTCATTGTTGTTATTGTTAATATTTATCATATTGCAAATTTATCATAATGAACTTATGGCGTCAATGGAGATCACTCTCCACGAGGTATCTTTTTTTACCAATCCATTTTTCACACCGGAGAGGTGTTCTAAACCATAGGCTGTTACCGTTTTATTCTCATTTGCCACATAATCTATGATTATCTTGTTTCGTTCCCCAAGTATAACGGGAAATTCGCTTTCTTTATCTCTCCAATCGTTAGAGTAGAAGTATTGAGCGGTGCTATAAAGGACAAATATTTTCAATCCGATGTACTTGATAAATGATGATTTAACTTCTTCTTTTTCGGTCTCTAGTGTTTCGCCCTTTGTACTGGCTTTTTTCGCGGCCTCTTTAGCAGTCACACCTGATTTTTCAAGATGTTTTGAGTACAGAGAAATAAAGTCACTTTGAGATAGATCAGCGTATTTATCACCAGGGTGAAGCTCTCCAATACAGTTTGGCTGGCTAACAAGCCCTGTTATGGATTCTTCCTCAGTTACCTTTGAGCAGCTTTTCAAATTAACAGTAACATCACCATTCAACCCCACGCCCTCGTGAAGCACAATGTACCCATCCCTCCTGTGAGACACAACCAGATCATTTACCTGTGCATAGTACTCTTTAGAGCCAATATGCTGCATGCCGATATACACGAGCCTTTGTCCGTTGTCATTTTCAAGTGTGACAACTGGCATGAATGCCGGTGCTAGTGTGATACTGGTGACAATAAGAAATAGCGATAATCCCAAGGTTAGGATAACCTCTGGCACCCACCTTAGATAAGTGAGTTTGCTCTTCGCAAATCTTATAGTGTGCGATGCTATTGAGACGACAATAGACATGATGGCAAATATTGCTGCGAAAAGTATAAAATGAAGCATCCTTGCCTCTCATTTGATTATTTAAAGAATATTAACAGACTCCACCCTGCCGACAACATCCTCTCGGCAAGGGGGTTATTAAGACTGCCCTTTCATCATAGCGGTAAAAGCATGAAGCTGGTCAGGGTTGAGGTTTGATTGGGAGAGTAATGTTTTAAGCGCAACTGCCTGCTTGAATTCTGATTCGGACATTTGATCTTTTAACTTATTGATCTCTTTTGAGCACACAACCACATTTCCGTTAACGTAACCACGACTGTTGTCTTTGCGATCAATTGTTAAGTAGTTATCCGGCAGATGGTCGGCGTTATCGCCTTTTTCATGAGGATAGCTCACTAATTCGACATCAGTGTAATAACACGTTTTACTTTTAAGTAAAGCTGACAACTCTTCAATCGTGATTGAAAACTCATGTCCTCTCTTGCTAGCGCTATCCATTAGCCAGAGATATTTTTTGGCAACAAATCGCCCATGTTCTGCATCAGAACTTAGTGGTTTATGAATGCTGTGAGATTCAATCACTGCTCCAGCTGGCTTTGAGATAGTTGGTTTTAAATCATTTGCGGTTATGCTTGATCTTGTGTTGACGGTAGCGCTTTTGTTAACTGCTGCATTCGAGTCGTTTAGCTGATCAGTGAGCTTCATGATCAAGTAGCTTTCCATGTTGTACGGAATATGACAAGGGTTAACCGTAGACCAGTCAAAGTAAAATGCACGCTGGTGTGTGGATGACTTCGTGACAACGCTAAATGTCTCTGGAAGCCAAGGTGGCGCATGACGTTCGTATTGATTGTACATGTCCCTTAGAGCATTAATTGCGTGAGCCGTTATCAAAAAAGTTTGTGTATTTTTTGCTTTTAAGGAAGCTATATTATTCATCCCACGCTTAATAAATGTTTGGAAGAATTGCGGTGAGAAGTCAGTAACTTCTTCGCTAATTTCATTATATGCATCTTCAGCGTAATCGATGGGTATCATGATTTTTACGTCACCGTATACGCGAGCAATTTCTTGTGAGAATTCTAAATCCAATTTGTTTCTGTTGTTTTCTAGCGCTTCAGCTAATGACATTTTTCATTCCTTAGATATTTTTTTACAATTATTATAGAACACATCATTCAAGGTGCTTTGGTGTGCCCTCCATCTTATTACAGACACTCGCCCCTTGTGATGGGTGTTAACTTTTTAAATCTTTTAGATACAATTGTCGAGCAGGTGTTCAAATCTCGTCGTTCGGCAAAGCATCGTGCTTGTGATTGACCAGAGACTTTAATTTATCATTTTGAAAATTACAGGTCAATCCTTTAGTTCTTTTTCGAGCAACTCCTTGATCTTTTGGCACGCATCTTTGTTTGCTAATGCGTTTTTAAGTTGCCTGTCTAACTCTTCCATTTTTCGATTGAAGAATAATATGCCAGCTTCAGCGTTATTGATTCCATATTCAACCGCCTTATCACGGCATGTAAAGAATCTATTCTCGTACATCAACACGCCTTCATGCGTAGTGTTAGGCCACCCAGTTTCCTCACAGTGAGTTTCAATTATGGTTGCCTCATCGTCCGCCAAATAGAATATTGGGATTCGATTCTGAATGGTATCAGGCTTTTGTATCAATTCCTCGAATAGCTGAGTATTTGCTTGGATTGCTTCGACGTAGGCACGCAACTCTTTATTGCGACCGATTCTGTCTTTGCCCTCAATTAAATCCCCCTTAAGGTTAAACCTAAGCATGGTGGAAATGTATGGGGAACCAACAAACACATCATTCCCTATTCGGTGAACGATATGCGCAATAGAGAACTGCTCTTTAATTAATCTAACACCCATTATGCGACCTCTTTGGGTTTAACGGATGCTCGCAACTTATCGAGATCTGTTTGGCACATCCTTTTTGCGCCGATGTAGAATAAATATTTGCCAGAAATAATTTTAAAATCTTTGCTAGGGTTGACTATAAGGTTGTTGCCTAAACGGTCGCTTGATACGCCGATGAGCATCACCCCAAGTTCATCAGACAGTAATTCTCTTAGTTCACCAAAGCTTATTTCACCTGGTATCTTGGATACGTCTCTGATGATGTTCGTTGATTCGATAATATAAGTGGTCTGCTCAAAGCCATTTGTGAGTAGCTGGTTAAACAACATAGATGTACCATTGTCCTGCATTGCTTTCACAAGCTGTTCAGAACGGTGAGGGGTTGTTACCTCGATGGGTGATTTAAGCCCTCTTAGCGTCGTGGCGATATCTTCATCGGAAATGTGCGTCGTGATATACCCGCTTTCTTTTATGACGGTAGCGTAGTGTACAGATAGCTTAAAGCTTTCCGCGTCATTCTCGCCACAGACGATTATTTTATCTGCTTTGGCAACCGCCATTTTTTCCATGGAGATGGTCGATGTGTAATCATCAAGATTTACATATCCAATATCAGGCGTGTCAGGGTAAGGGTGTGTGTATCCATCATCTGATGCGATCAGGATAAAACGTTTGGTTCGATGCTCATCCGCTAATATTAGATCAACTATTTTGTTTGTTTTTCTGGGTTCGTACCCTACGATAAGAATATGGTCTTCAATGTGAGAAAAATCTTTTTTGCCGCTCATGAGTTTATTTCTTCCTTCTATAAATAAATTTGCTAGCTTCCCAAGTACCATAGCGAATAAAGACAACCCGATGGTTAAAATGAAAAATACTGTAAATATTTTACCTTCGCCAGTGGTTGGGCTTAGATCCCCATAGCCTACGGTGCTGCAACTAACCAAATACCAATAAACGAATTCAGATAAACTCGATGTTATCGCGGATTCACCTAATGCCTTTAGTCCCCAAAAGCTAACTGTTGCGTGAACGATAGTTATGGTTAATATGGTTGGTAAAGAGACTTCGCTAACAAGCCTCTTGAACCGTAAAATCAGTGGTTTTAACTGCATACTCAATCCAAAATAATATGAGGGATAAATCGACTTTCATCGGCAGTAATAAGGTTTTTATCTTCCCTGATGGTCAGCCCATATGGCTCATCGCCAATAACCCAGCTTCCGATAAGCGTATAGTCGTCACCAAATTTAGGTAACGGGTGGTAAGCTTGAGTGATACGCGCAATGTCGGCGTAACCTCCGTCGGTTGAATCGGTAATGATGCCGGATTTAAGCACGTCAATATTTTGCCCCTCTCGGGAGAAAAGTGGCTTGCGAACAAAATTCGCGCCGATATCATCTTTTTCTTCACCTTCAAAGTAAGACGGTAGAAGGTTGGGGTGCCCTCTATGCCTCTCCCACAGCAGGGGTAATATTCCTTTGTTGCTCAGTATGCATTTCCATGCAGGCTCTAAATACATTGTGGTGTTTTGGGTTAGCATGCTTGAGTACGGGTCTTCCCATGCCATTTCCCATGGGTATAACCAAAAAAGATTCATAATGACATTGCCGTTAATATCAGCAAATTCATTGAATGTTGTAGCGCCAATATCTTCAACATAGACAAATGCAGTTTCAAGACCGGCTTGGTGTGCGCAATCTCTTAGGTAATCTACTGTACCTTTATCTTCATCTGTATCTTTGGCACACGCGAAATGTATTTTATGGCCTCTTAATTTAGGCTTCATCGCCGCAAAACGATGGACTAGTTGTTCTTGTAAAAAGTTAAACTGATTGCTTCTTCGAGCAAGATTGCCTCTTTCCACTTGGTCTGATAGCCAGTTCCATTGAAAAAAGGCCGCCTCAAAAATGGAGGTGGGGGTTTGATAGTTCAGCTCATACAGCTTTGCAGAACTCCCCGCGCCACCATAAGCGAAATCAAGACGCCCATAGAGTGATGGATCATTATTTTTCCAGCTTTCTGCGACCCAATCCCAAAGGTGCTGTGGGATGGCTAGCTTTTTCAAAAGCGCCTCACTGTTAACTACTTCGTCAACCAAGCCAAGGCACATGTCGTGAATATCCTTGGTTGGTTTTTCCAAATCGTTTTCAATTTGCGCTAAAGTAAACTGGTAATAACGAGACTCGTCCCAATAAACTTCGCCATCAATAGTGTGAAAGTTAAACCCACATTCTTGAGCGATTTTATCTAAGTCAGGGCGTTGCTTGATTTCTCTACGTAACATATTTTGTTATCCTCCCCATCCACCACGAGCAGAAGCAGACTTGCCAAACCCACCACGCGATGTCACCACCGCTTTAGGCTTGGAGCTTGCGTTGCTGTAGCTGTAATTGGACATTGTTTGCTTTTGAATTGCACCCACACGCCCAACAACAGAATTGCCTGATGTTCTTAATTGGCTCGGATTATCTTTAGAGCGATAAAGAGGGGAAGGGGTAATTACCGTGCTGTATTTTCTACGATGCTTCATTTCGCCGATATCTTCGGCGGCGTCAGCTACGTTTGCCACAATTTGACTGACCATAAACCCAGCCATTAATGGCACAAAATACCCATTTGAATTTCGCTCGCAACCGTCAGCAAAATCCGCTTCACAATTGCTTGCTGAAGAGTATTTTACGCCTTCTTCGGCTTGTTTCTGAGCGGAAAGGTATGCAGCATCACATTGTTCGGCAGTAAATTCACTTGAACCTTTGCACTGGTCAAGAGAGCTAAAAGAGATAACTTCGCGCTCTGGACCTGTATCACATGCGGTGAGGGCACCAGCGCCCATTAGGGCTAAAGTAAGTTTTCCTGTTCGTCTCATTGATTTCATGACGACCTCCTTATCCGTTCATTGCTGCGCCGAACAGCAGGCCGACAGAAATAGAAATACCTGCTAAGAACACACCGGCTGATATTTCTTGATTTTTAATTCGCTCGGCAACTTTTGGTACGGCGAACAAGCGCACTAATAAGAATGTGCATACTTGTACAACAATTGCTACCGTTCCCCAAATAGCAAAGTCAACCAAGCTAATTGAGTTATTCATTGCTGACATAAGCTGCAATGAGAATCCGAGCATGGCACCGGCATAGCTAATAGAAGCGGCAATGTTTTTGTTTTCTTTGATCTCAGTCATCTCGCAATAAGGAGTCACTTTGGCGTAAAGCAAAGAGAAAATCGCTAAGAACAAGATAGCTGCACCAGCGTACATAAAGTAAAAGGGTAGACCTGTTAAAGTTTCCATAAAATTCCATTTATCATTTTAAAATTACATTGAAGCCATCGATACATTGATTGATGAGCCATTAATACTACAGCCAACAGCGAAAGATAATGTGACGCAATCTTCACCTTCATCTTCATCTTCCAAGCTAACCAGTAGCAACTCTTCGCTACCACCTTCGATATCTCGGCGGAATAGCATAAACGTGTTGGTCAGTTGATAGTTTGAACCTTCACGATTCGTCACGCTCTCCGTTACTTCGGCTAACGTTCCAAATTCTGCATCACCGTCAAACACCCGCTCAAACAACTCACCTTCAAATTCAAAGGTTCGCATTTTGAGTGTTTCCACCCACTTGTCCACATCAACTTGTGATGAAAGTACGGCTGTTTTGTCAGTGCGATAAGAAAAGAATAGCACATCATCTACATTGCTTTCCTCTTCAGCTCCCGTGTAGTTTACTTGGAAGTAAACATCATCATCACCATAAAATCGTTTCAGGTGTGCACCCATTCCCAAGTCAGAGTGGGAAATGGCTTCGATGATTACGTGCTCTGGGAGTTCAGTAACTAATGATAACCCTAATTGCTGGTTAAACTCAATGTTTGTTTTATCAAAATGAACATATTTGCCTAATCCGAGGTCAAAAAGCGGATTGCGTTCGTAATGTTGTTCTTGGGGCGAGTTTGACTTTGGCTTTATAAGCCCGAATAATTTTTTAAACATTCCAATTTCCTATAAGCGCTTAAAAAAGAAACCCCCGCGATGCGAGGGTAGAGTTGGACGAGGGATTAAAGCTTGCTTAGCTCGTCATCGACATTGAAGTCATCCTCAAGAGCCGCGAACTGGTCATTGAGTTTGCTGTCGGTGTTCATGTCGTCAGCAGCATCAAGCATATCACGTTTTTCTGCCTGCTTGTTTTTGGCACGCTCAAGCGTTGAGGCTAAATCGCCAGCAGCATCACGACCGGTGCCAAGTGACTTTTGAATGCTCTCGCGAGTTTCATTCATCGCTTGCCTTGATTTGTATGTATCAATTTCGCCATTAAGCTTTGTCACAGCAAGCTTTTGCTGCTCATAATACTTGTCAGTTTCGCTCACGGATGCTTCAAGCTCTGCTAAAAGCTCTTTGGCAGGCTCTAGCTGGGCGCTAACCATGTTTCGTTTGGTAAGTGCCGTTTTTGCAAGCTCCAAGTTATCTTTGCTTTTAGCAAGCTTGGCTTTTTCAGTCCAGCTATCAAAGTTGGCTTCAAGGTCAGAAACCACACGTTCTTGCTTCTTTACGTTCGCACGTTGTTTAATACGGCGTTCATCAGCTTTGGCTAAGCTTGTTTTTGCATCACGCAAAGATTGATCAAGTTGAACGTCCATTGTGGCGTCATCAACAGCTTCTTCAACACTTGCTTTACCAGCTCGAAGTAGACTTCCCATTTTCTTCAATAATGACATAATAATTCTCCTGTAATGTCAGTTATGCTTGTTTGGCTAAAAAGCTTTCTTTTACTGCATCATGCAGTTCAAGAGCGTTGTCGGCCAAGATATCCAGTTCGAGGATAATGTTTTCAATGATGGTGCTTACGGCCATCTGTCCCGATAAAGCATAAATAGCTTCACCTTCGGCGTTATCGTAGATGCTGATATTGCTCATTGGTAATGTGTCATTCATGCGTAAGAATGTTTCGTTAGCCAAACCTTTATCTTCGGCTGAGCTAACAGGGTAAAGATCTACCTTCATGACAATTTGGGCTTCCCCAACAGTGATGAGTACCGGCAGATCACCAAAATCCTCCATGATCACTAAGATCACATCACTGTGTTTTTCAGCATTAATGCCATTCTCTTGAAGAGAGGAAAGTAAATCGCCAAGCGTCCATTTTTTCATAGTTAACCTCAAAGTTAAGTTTTTGTTTCTGATGTGTCTAATATGACACATCAAAGGGAAAAATCCGCATTCATAAACACGCCATTCACAGAAAGACCCACAGAGGCACTGTAAAACAACACATTTTTCTCGCCAAAAGGCGTTTTAAAAAGAGGATTGAGAGTAGAGATTAAGTTTATGCACTCAAAAAGTCAATTTAAAAACGATACTGGTTCGTATCCTTGCTTGTTTTTGCGTGTCACATACGTCACATGTTGCCTTTTCGGTTTTTTCAGTTACCATAACCGCATTAAGGGGTGTTTATGATCAAAGATGATGAAGTTTGGGTGACACTAACAAAGTACTTAGTGAACCTACTTAAGATGAAGTACAAGCAAAAGCATGGCGTTGATAAGCTTGAATACGAGGAGGTGGTTAATCTGTTGCTCCACCAGGGAATTGACATCAGCAATGCAGCCTTGCGAAAAAAAGTGTCAAGAGGGCGGTTCTCTGCGCAATTCTTGCTTCAGCTTATTATTGCGTTAGATGTAGACTTAACAAGTACAGAGATAAAGCAGGTGCTTGACGGCAGCAAGCTGTCTTTATACCTGTTAGAGCGCTGTGCGTCCAATGAAAAAAATGGTGAGCAAGCCATGAGCTTTAGCATATTGAAAGTGCTGTTAAACGCAATCGATGCTGCGGGAAGGTTTCCGGATGAAAAAACCATTCTGGAATTTGCCCTTATATTTCCCTATAGAAGAAGGCTTGATGCCGACGTGAAATCAAAGCTTAAAGATGAAGATCTATTTACTCTCGAACTTTTCGACCAGTTGAGTGACGGCGAAAAAGAAAGGGAAATGTTGAATTTCGACATATTGTTGTCAGGTGCATGCGAAATCACCTGATTTCATTATGATAATTTATTTACTACATCCTTAGTGAGTTAGTCAATAATTTATTCTTTCTTCGAAATACAGCATCTTAAACCCAAACAAAAAAGCGCTAAATACAGTAGTTGACCAAATAAACCCACCTTTGCAATCTATGTGCCTCTTTCTGCGTGATATAAATAATGTAGAAGGAGGAAAGTCACCATGGACTTAATAGAGTACTTAGATGCAATAAAAGAACAGAAAGGTTGGAGTGATGAAACGCTTATTGAGCAAATGGCTGTTTTCATAGAAGGGAATAATCTTGCAGAAGAACTGGAAGAACACCTTTTAGATGAAGAACCTGAAATCATCACTGAAGACCGTGCTGGATTTGAAGAAAGCTAAACCCCTTAACGTAAGTTTTGGGGTTTCCCTTTTACTTTAATAAAAGCGCACTGATATTACTTTCTTTTAGATTTGGCTCCTCAGACATATCCAGATTGGCAACCGATAATATATTGTTAGCGTGGCGCTTAGAGTATAGCGCAGGTTGAAACTCTCGTTTTCTGAACATTCCCGAAAGCCCTTTGTTTTTCTGCACGTAGCAGCCTAAGGTATCCACATTTGCCAATAACATGTTCATATCAATGTGATTATGAGCGTGAAATGACTCTTTATTTGGGTCTCGCTGATTATCTCCACCGGCTACAATTCCATAGTAAACCCTTGAAAGCAGATCGGTGATGTTCCAAAATCCTCTTGGTAGGAAATCTGTGTCATGTGGGAAACATAATGTTCTTTCAGACTTATTGTTAGTGTGCCAACCAGAGTTTGCTCCCGCTCGTATTTTAGACAACAAGATGGATTTTATTGCACTGGCCGCAACGCAAGCCGAGTGTTTATCATCATCATTTTCACTGCTAACAATAATCATTACAGGTCGATTTTGCTCCAAAAGTTCTTCAAACGACATGCCTGTTAAAGAGCTGCTGTCCACATTGAATATGCGGCCAACTATCTCTGTAACTGCGTGCAGTAGTTCACCTAGCGGTGTAGATTCAATGGTTACCATAGAAGAGCTTGCAGCATAGCCGTTAAACACATCAACCCCAACATCTAACATGCAATGTGCAACGGATTGCTTTTTACTTTTACTCAATGAGTTGAATGCAGATATGAGATTCTCGGTCGTTAATTGACTGAGTAATTTATGCGTAGGGTCTGCATCCGAAAGTACGAATGGGCTGCTAGCGTAAGCATCCATAATAGTTAGCGCTTTTTTGGCGTGCTCTGTTTCGATATTTTGACTGATTATCAAGCTTCCCATCAGCTCAGTAATAAAGTTAATATCACCGGCGTTGTTGATATGAACCTCATCGTAGTTATCGTGAGAAAGAGGATGTTTGGTTGTGTTTAACAATATTGGGGTGCGCCCTAAACGAAGGAAGGTAGCATGCTGCTCTTCGTATTCGTGGTCGTAACAAAAAATAATGCCACCGTTAACCGCCATTACCGGCAATATGTGGTTATCTAAAAAACGACTGTACTGAATGGATGATTTTGTTTCAAGGTAAATTGAGTCAAGGATATATCTTGGATTAAGGATATCCCTAGTAGGCCGTGTGTAGTGGTGAATCTCATTCCACATGACATTTACGTGTTCAAGTATATCGGTATATTGAAGGCCTTCTTGGTGCTTATCTACGATTGCCTTCACCAAGGTGATACGCATTTCCATCTTTAACCGCTCATGGGCGACTAAACGATTTGGTGCATCAACAAAAACATAATCAATATCGCTGTCAATCTCACCTTTCCATTCAAGCATATCGGAAAAGCTTGCCCAGCCAAATGCGTTAGCAAAAACCTCTTTCATTTCCGAAGGTGTAATGCTGAAACCCTCTTGGTCTGACGCCAGATTATGGTGCAATTCATTAAGTTTAATTTTTATTGATTCGAGATCGCTGAATACGTATTTAGCACTCATGTGCAAGTTCCTTTATAAGTCCATTTATCAAGCAAATCCTAGCACAATAAAACAAAGCGTGTCATTAACTATTATTGATGTTTACCTAATTAATATGTTATATTAATAACTCAACACAGAGGCGATTATGCGTTTTTCTTCATTTAATGACACCGAGGGCATGGGCGAACATGCTCGTAAACAAATAGCAAAGGCGTTAGCTCAAACGTCTAGCAAAGCTGTGCCTGTGAATAAGAGTACCCAACCCTCTATTCAGAATGATAAACCTAAAAATAAAAAAGTTAAAACCCGTGTGTTAACCGATCCTGTCACCGGACTTAAATTTTGTGAGTGGCCATCCCCCGACCCTGGGGTGTGGTTACACGAGCTATTGAATAAGCACTTTGGGTCTTACGACGATGGCGGTGACCATGCCCACGAAGTGATTATTGATGAACGGGTATCGAGAGAGCGGTTTGATCACCTCATTTTCGGTATTCTAGCGATAGAGTTTGATGGTTTTGCATTCCACAAGTACAAAGATAACTTCAAAAAGGACAGGCGAAAACAGAAGTTGGCGCTAAGTAGGGGGTTTATCGTACACCGTTTGTCCAGCGAGGATGTAAAAGACAATTATGAGAGAATTATTCCTGATATTATGGAAATTCTATCTCACTTCCCGAAATACAAGATGGAACTGGCCAGAGTCGGCAAGACTCAATTGAAGTTTATAGAACGCAAGCCATATAGTTAGCTGAGCTTCATCATTATGATAGATATCTGATATACTACTGATTATCAATCGCTAAAGCACCATCGGCAATTCCATATTTTATTTTGATAAAGGCTTAATTATGAGCGTACCAAACATCCAGTGGCTATTAGATCGCGACTATCTTGATATATGCTATGGCAATCCTGAAGATAATGCGATGACAAAAGCGCTAGTTACATCATTAACCCCTTATCAAATTATCCATTGGCGAAATCGCCTTCTCACAGAAGGCTTCACCTCTTCTGACGATAAAGGGGTTGTTTATTTTGTCGTAGGCTCCGTGGCATTCTGCAAAAACATAAATAAAGTGCTTGGTGATTATGTAGATATGAACCGCGTCATCACTTTGCTGCCTAATGAAGTCGTAAATTATAGCCATTATAGCCATATGGCTCCTCTTAACTTAAGACTAAATAAAGTTGGGTTTATGTTGCCTCTAGGTGAGATTGTAAATCTTGGGGCTGATGTGATAAAAAACCTTACGGGGTATGAGTGTGGTGTATTTTTCAAATGTGATTATGGTCTGAAATCAGCGGAGTCAGAGTTTGTCACCTGGGACAAATTAACGCAGTGGTTGGATTACACGGAAAAACACACAGGTTGCTCCCTCAACAGTTTGTTCTGGTTATTCCCATATCAGCCAATAGATAAAGAGTATCGCTTTGCTATCGTTGATGGAGAGGTTGTTTCGGGAAGCCAGTACATGGATTTCAATGTAAGCATAATGGAACCAGCAATTTCTGTTGACATCCCACCTGGTGCCAAGAGTGTTGCTGTAGAAATTTCAAAACAACTTTGCATAAAAGATGACGCTTACATATTAGATGTCGCGCTCGTTTCTGGTGAGTACCGGTTAATTGAGTGTAATGCAATTAGCAGCTCCGGTTGGTATGCGATGGATCACGATGCTTTATGTCGCTCCATTAATGAAAAAGTACTATCTATCGCCATGGAGTTGTCACTTTAATGCGTATCGTTGCTCTTCTGTCATTATTGTTTGTTTCAATCAGCGCTGTTAGTGATGAGCCACCAGCAGGGATAGCTGCGTTGATGTTTGATCATCATAGGGTTGAAGTGGATGCGGTCAGCAATGCGCTTATGCTAAGCCCACTAGGAAGGGATTATGCGTATGAAGTTATGAAGGTGCGCACTCACCACGGTGAGTCATACCTTTTGCGGGTGAATAAAGGTGGTTATAGTACGAGAGGATATATTGTTGATGAGCTGTCAAACTTCGCGCCAGAAATAATGGACTTGATTTATATTCTTTACCCAGAAGATCTTCAACCTGATAACGCCCCCTCGCTTTCTGATGATTTTGCTGTGGCTTGCATCTCAAAATTCAAGCTGAATAACAAGCTGATAAATGTGAGGTGCTATAGAGCTTACCGAGCCATCGAGTCAGCAAAAGGAATGGTCAATACAGGCATTTTGAATAGGTGATTTGAGGTTATTTAAAAAATAATATTTTTGTTGCTGATGTGTTGAATAATTAAATTCATTTTGATAATATAAAAACTCAAACGGTATTACGAAAACTTCCATGAGGAAAACCCTAGCTATGAAAAAGATCGATAAGCTCAACGCTTTATTGAAGAAATTGGATCTCCCTAAGCACAAAAAGTCAGTTCCTTCGAGTGGCGCTAATTTAGAGTGGTTACGAAAGAACGCAAGTAAGCGAAATGAATTACCTGACGGCCTAGATACGCTGCTTGCAACGCCGATAGGGCGTCTGGTTAATGAAGATTATTCAGAGCTAGGTGAAACCGCGTAGAATATCAATATGATAAGGGCAGCTTTGCCCTTATCTAGTTTTCAATAGGAAACTTAATAGCGATTATTTGCTATTTAAGCTCACTCACTTTAGTTAATGCAAGATCTTCCAGTGACACCTTCTCTTGGTTTTCATCTTCCGGCAGTTCAACCTCATATTCATCAAATGGTAGGTCTACAGAAAAAGCATACCGAATCTGTTTGCCATTAAAGCCTCTTTGCTGAAGAAACCGCTGTTGTTTAGCCCTGTCCTCGATGCAGTCTGGCATCATGCCAAATTTTTTCTCTCTTTCTTTTCGGCATCGAATAACCCATATGTCATGATTTTCGCAAAGGTAATGTTCGTATTCACTTGGGGATACGCCTTTTTCCATCAACCTCATTTTTGTTTTAATGGGACCATAACCTCGACTGTCTCTGCATGAGCGTATATAGGCCTCAGCAAAGCGAATATTACTAAGTAGCCCATTTTCCTGAAATTCATCAAGGATCTCATTCACCATGCTGGCATCTTCGAATTTGGCCACTGCTTTTTTGAATAGCATTTTCCTAGCCCACTCGCGCATTGCTAGGTTTCGATAGATATAACCCCGAATTTTTTGCTTATCTGGTTTTTTATTGCATTTTTTATACATATAATGACATTAGCTTACTTTAAATGTATGCTACTTTTAGTATAATAGCATATGATATAACAATATAGTATCACAATCACAACAACAATACAAGGTAATGATAAATATGAGACACCCCTATGAATCTTTCTGAGCTTAAAAAGCTCCCCATTTCAGATCTGATAAAAATGGGAGAGGCTATGGGGCTGGAAGCGGTAGCAAGAAAAAAGCGCACCGACATGATATTCGAGATCCTAAAACATCATGCTAAGAGTGGTGAGCCTATCTATGGTTCTGGCGTCCTTGAAATATTGCAAGATGGCTTTGGTTTCCTGCGCTCTATTGAAGCTTCATATTTAGCCGGCACAGATGATATATACGTGTCACCTAGCCAGGTAAGACGTTTTGATTTGCATACCGGCGATACGATATCAGGGCAAATAAGACCTCCCAGAAATGGTGAGCGGTATTTTGCCTTGTTGAAAGTAGAGACATTCAATGGTGATCCCCCTAGTAAAAATGGACACAAGCCCTCTTTTGAGAATTTAACACCGTTGCATGCTAATGAAAGAATGATGATGGAGATTGGCAGCGGTAGTACCGCAGATATTACATCTCGTATCATTGACTTGGCGACGCCGATAGGTAAGGGTCAGCGTGGCCTTATTGTTGCACCGCCAAAAGCAGGTAAAACCCTTCTTTTACAGAACATTGCTCAGTCGATAGCGAAAAATAATCCTGACTGTTACCTTATCGTTTTATTAATTGATGAGCGGCCTGAAGAGGTTACAGAGATGGAACGCTCTGTAAAGGGGGAAGTGATAGCCTCCACCTTTGATGAGCCTGCCAGCAGGCATGTGCAAGTTGCTGAGATGGTTGTTGAAAAGGCAAAGCGATTAGTTGAGCACAAAAAAGATGTTGTTATCCTACTTGACTCTATTACTCGGCTGGCCAGAGCGTACAATACGGTAGTGCCATCATCAGGTAAAGTCCTGACAGGTGGTGTTGATGCTAACGCCCTTCAAAAGCCCAAACGTTTTTTTGGTGCAGCGCGTAACGTAGAAGAGGGTGGGAGTTTATCTATTATTGCGACAGCTTTGGTAGACACTGGCTCTAAAATGGATGAGGTTATCTACGAAGAGTTTAAAGGCACCGGTAACATGGAGCTACATTTATCCAGAAAAATAGCAGAGAAAAGAACGTTCCCAGCGATTGATATCACACGCTCTGGAACCAGGCGAGAAGAGCTGCTTATGTCTTCGGATGAATTGAATAAGAATTGGATATTGAGGAAAATTTTATCTACAATGTCCGAGGTCGATGCGATTGAGTGGATGATTGATAATTTATCAAAAAGCAAAACAAACGCTGAGTTTTTTAAACAAATGACCGCAAAACGAAACAACCGTTAGTAATATCTCTACACACTGATGTGATAGAGCAAAAAGAAATGCAAGGAAGCAAACATGAAAAGGATTTTCATTTTGATGGTAGCGTTGTTGCTATCATCATTTGTACTGCTAGTAGAGCAGCAAAGCACGTCAGCGTCTAATGTTAACCCAACCCCTTTATTTATTATGGGTATCGCTCTCATAACCATAGCTAACCTTTATAGAGCCAAGAAATGAGGGCGGCTTTAAATATCAAAATGATAAAGTGTTCATGAGGTCACAAAAAACCCCGAGCTAACGGGGCTTTAAAAGGCACTGATGTTTTATATGAATATGTATGGTCTACAATTCAAAGTCATCGAATTCCTCTGCACCCACTTCGTTATCAATCTGGCCTACTAGGTAAGAGCTAAGCTCACATTCCTGAGGTGCCACCTGAACAGCGTCAGATGTGAGGTAGTTGTTCATCCAAGGCAAAGGGTTGGATTCAACATCAAAAGGGCTTTCATAGCCAATTGCTTGCATTCTAGTGCTAGCAATGTATTCCACATACTGGCATAAGATGACTTCATTTAGGCCAATCATTGAACCATCTTTAAACAGGTATTTCGCCCATTCCTTCTCTTGCTCTACCGCGTTAATAAATATCTGGCGAGCTTCGTCAGCGCACTCTAATGCAATTTCAGCCATTTCAGGGTCGTCTTTTCCTGACTTCCACAAGTTAAGTATATGCTGGGTTGACGTTAAATGCACAGATTCATCACGGGCGATAAGGCGAATGATTTTGGAGTTGCCTTCCATAAGCTCTCTTTCAGCAAAAGCAAATGAGCAGGCGAAGGATACATAGAACCTTATTGCTTCAAGTGCGTTTACAGAGTTCATGCACAAGAATAATTTTTTCTTAAGGTTGCGTATTGTGATGTTATGCTCAACACCGTTGATAACGTGAACGCCTAAGCCTAGTGTTTGATAAATCTGAGTGTCAAAGATCAAGTCATCATAATACTTTGAGATGTCTGATGCTCGTTTTTTGATTTCAGTGTTTTTAACAACATCATCAAAAACATCACTAGGATCTAAATAAAGGTTACGGATAATGTGCGTATAAGATCGGCTGTGGATTGTTTCGAAAAAAGCCCATGTTTCCACCCATGTTTCCAGCTCTGGTATTGAGATAATAGGAAGAAAAGCAACGTTTGGACTTCGCCCCTGGACTGAATCAAGCAGTGTTTGATACTTCAAGTTGGAGATGAATATGTGCTTCTCGGCGTCACTTAACTTTTGGAAGTCTATTCGATCTTTTGAAACATCGATTTCTTCAGGTCGCCAAAAGAACGATATCTGTTTTTCAATGAGCTTCTCAAAAATAGGATGCTTCTGTTGGTCATACCGTGCAACATTGACAGGGCTGCCGAAAAACATGGGTTCTTTCATTGCGTCGTTCGGTACCACGTTGAACGTAGTGTAGTTTGTATTGCTCATTTAAATTCCTATCTCGGCTTCATGCCATAAATTGTGTTTAATGTTCATCTAAACCACTATATATAGTGGAAGTATTATCATTCAGGCCTTTTCGACACAACGCCCTTTGAAAAAAGGTTATTTGTGTATCAAAGGTTTTATTCTGATAACTTGTGCTAGGATAATATCGTTATTTTATCATTATTATGGAAAGCTTGCACTTCAAAGGAGTGAATTTATGTTTAAAAAAGTTTTATTGTTGGCGGTGTGTGCATCAGCTATTACGGGTTGTCATACGTTAAACAAGGGCAATTACAAAGGTCACACCCATCCTGAACCAGCATTTGTAAATGCGCGAGTAGAAATGATCCAATCAGCCCCTGAAGTGTGCACAGCATTGCTAACCGAGTCCGGCGCAAGTACTGGTGCCGTTGTAGCTCATAATCACTACGTAGAAGGCGATAAGCCTTCGTATGAGTGTAAAGAGAATGCTTATGAAGCTAAGATTACGTATTTCCATCCTCATACTGAACGACCGGTAACCCAATGGGTAGCTCTTGACCGAAAAGTTAAGACCTCTTCAATCCGTCTTCCGGTAAGTGTAATTAAACCTCATCGCCACAAACACTAAATTAATTTTTGGCAATAAAAAACCCACTAAAGTGGTTTTTTTTATTAACGAGTTTTATTAGCCAAATGCGGCAAGCTGTGGGGAGTTACCAAGTCGATTGAAGATATCGAACTTAGAAGCGCTTGGCTCTTTTAACGCCGCTTTCACTTCTTCTTTATCCGCGCCGTAATACTCGCAAGCATGATCGAAGTCTTTGAAGCAAATTCCACCCACTCTAAAGAGTGCTTTAGGATCAAGTTTAACAGCATCCTCAATAGCTAGACCTGTATTAACAAGGGAGCATAAGTTCGCTTTCTCGAATTTGTAATACTTGCTCACAGTCTCCATTGATGTGAAGTAAACCGTATCAGAATTATTCTCAATGGCAATGGGTTTAATTTCAAGAATTTCAAATACACTTTCACCTTTTTGAAAGCGATTGAGTGCGATCTTAAATGAATCGGCAGATGCTTGAAGTAAATCAATCGGAGTAGGGTAGTCTTTGCCATCTAAGGTGACTTTGCTGAAAGGCTTGATTGCAATTTGATAATCCCAACCAGCGTATAAGCGGCGAGCAAATTCCTCTTCCAACACGCCTTCGACACCGTTTTCTGGCACGTTTTTCAACGTTTTAGTTGCCCACTCCATGGAGTAGCCTGATTGCTTTAACGCTACAAGGTAAGCTGGGTTTATCTTCATTTGCGAAGATAAATCAATTAGATCTTCGTTAGAGAAGTATAGGTAGCTTAAATATTTCTCTGGCCAACCCACTTTCTTGCGTTTGGCTATCACCGATTCACTCGCCCCTACGGGCTTGCTGGTTGATTCCATTTTGCGTTTTTCGGCATAATCCGCATCGAGCAGAAATAAGGCTGCTTTGAAGCTGCATTTTCTGTCACGCATTTTACGAATAACTTCATCACGGCTGGTGTGATGTTCTCGCATCAAATCATTAATGCACTCATAATAATTACCGCCAAACTCAATAGGAATGTTGTAGAATTTGTCATCTCTCTGTTCGGACATTTCAATGGCTTGGCCAACGCTATACCCCCGACTTAATCGAGTGAAGAATCGTCTTAATGGCGTTTCATGCTCTTCACACGCAAGCTTTACATTTTCAAGCATCTCGTCGTAATGGTCGTAATCGTTCTCTTTAATCCAACCTTTTAGCTTGGGTTGTTCAAGATAAAACAATTCCCATTCAGCTACTGCAATAGACTCTAAACGATACTCCAAATTATGTTTTAAAGCCTCTTTGTCCTCTTGCTTAATCATCGTGATGCGCCTTTAAATATCTGTATTGCCTCATGGCGACATGAACCAGCAGCATTCCACTCTGCTAGATACTCATCCATGAATACGTAATTATCCTTTGTTTAGCATAAATCATGGTACCGAGAAAACAACGTGAAAGTCACGTTAAGTACGTACCAGCTGATTATACTTAAGAATAATACATGAAAAAATAGAGATAGTGAAGTGTTTTTTAAAAGCAGGGGGAGGTGGGCTTGAGAGGGTAGTGGCATACCCCTCAAGCCCGACACTGATCAAAAGGATTCGAAAGAACAGTGTCACCCGAAGGCTATAAATAATATTATCATAATTAAACGGGTATTCTTTTATCAGGATAAAAAAATAAGTGTGTTATTACAGTCAATCACACGCTCGATATATTTGTTTTCGATAGAATGCTCTTTTGCGCTAAAGAGCACTTCAAACTCTTTACTTGTGCTTTTACTCATGCCGTCATCGAAAGCACTGGGTTTGGCTTTCACTGTAACGTCCAGGCGATATGAAGATGCGATAGTAAAGAAAGCATCATTAACCTGCTCGGTAATTAATGTGTTCAGCGTATGACTGTTTAGACTGTGTATCATAGAAAAGTCGCAAAAATGCTCAAGAATATAGTTAAGGGGCAACTCTCTTCTTAAAGATGCAGCTGTATTAGCGATATCTTCAGTTTCTGTCACTAGTTTTTGAAGATTAGTGTGAGCGCGGATCTTAATCGGTGATGAGAAGTCTATATTCTTGAGTGTTTCGAAATCATGCTCCACAAAACAAGTCAGCTCAGATTTATAATCATCTGTGAATGCGAGAGATATCTTAAATTGTCGTGGATATTCATTTTCATCAGCATGGAAACAAGAGTATTTAGGAGCGCTGCTGGCGATGGCTTGGTTGATATGATAAATCTTAAGCAGTTCTCTCTCGGATAAAGCGTACCTAAGCAATTTATTGTAATCACTTTTGCTGTAGGTGTTGCCATGGGCGATGTTTTTAAGTGTTCGCTTGATGAGAGGGAATTCTTCAAGGTGAGCATTCCAGATATGAGCGTGAATTTTCTCAACGACATTCAACCTTTCTGCAATATACCGACGCTCTTTCGAATGAAAGCTGAAAACACTGTCAGTGTTACTCAGGTATAATAGGTATTGCTTAGCTTTATTTCGCGTTCTTTGAAGTGACTGAAATTCGCCTATTGTAAAATCAAAAATATCCATTTCTTTATGCTTTAAAATCCGTTTATAAAAAGAATAATATCACATGCTCAAAACATCACTGATGTTCCGTGCGCTCGCCCTTTCGGTGTTTAAAATGATAATAAATCATTGACTTTTGCCTTAAAAGTGTTCTATATTCTTGGCACAATTGAAGTGATAAAAGGTGTATTTTTGGAAATTTTGGCGAGCAATAGAGCTGATAATCCACAACGTTCAAATATTAAGTATTACCCCGAGTTTAAGTTGGGAGGTGTGCTTGCTGCTGACATAGATTTTATCATCATGATGGTAAAGGGGAGGGAGGTTAAAATATCTTCTGACTTTATGACGGATGTGGTTGCTCTTGGCACGTTAATGAAAGGCACTGATCCTGCTCCTCATATGCAGCCAGATGAAATAATCGATAACCTTCTTGAGTACGCGCATCTTTCCCAAGACCTCTTTGAGAGAACGACAAGGATCCCTTTAGGTGCGGCGATAGCGAAAGTCTGCATTGATTTTGTTAATAAAGACCAATATGCGTTCGCCAATCTTGGCGAAAAAAGAATGCATTTAATTGTTGCCGATTACGCGCATTACTCCAAACCCGTTAAAAAAGCCCCTTCACAAGTCATCTTTGAAAAGATGGAGGGTTGGCCTGACTTTCTTATTTTTTATGACCCAAAGCTCATGAGCGGCGGGGTTGTCCAAACAGGGGATGTATTAAATCAGTTCTCTGATGCAATAAATACCCCGCTTGATACACTCATCACCACAGACGACTTTGATGCCATTACAAGTTTAACGCCGGATAAGAAACTCACTGATGAGCAATTAAATGCCGCGCAACGGATAATTTCGGTGATGATAGAAAAAAGACTTTTTTCTGAGCGAGATGTGCCTGATGCCAGTGGTGGCAATAGAAAGTTTAAGGGGTGGTATTTTTGTAAAGGTTGTTTTGAAAGCTTTATTGAAAAGTCAGATGACGGATGTAAGGGTGGATTTTATATGTCAGAGGGGAAAAAGTCGCTAGGGAAGTGCAGCTCCACACGGAGAGACCGCACTCCTAGACAAAGATAACTACTTACTGGCGGCTTCTTGAATGTTAGCGAGATCCGTCGAGACGTCACTTAATAAACCAGAAAGAGCGGCATCTACACCTGGCAATGATTTCAATTCATTCAATAGCTGGATCTTAGTTTCGAAATTCTCAACTTTTTGAATAGGCTTGGTTTCAAGCTTCTCTCTTAATGATGCGAGTGATTTCTTTAGATCAGGGGTTAATGTCTTCATTTTTACTTCCTTACGTTCTTTGTTAACGAGATGATTGCTGTTCTCGCGAGTGATTGGTTTTACATTTTGATGCGCGGTTATAAGTTCAATACCTATCTGTGTGGCTGCATAGCAGCCTTTTCTAGATGTTGAAACAAGCCCTTTGTCACTGAGTTCCTTCGCATAGCTTCTGACTTCGCTCAGAGTGACAATGATCTCCTTCTTCACAATGTTGGTTAATGCTTTAATTCTGATATCGGGGTTTCCATTGATTGCCCGTAGTATCGTTCTTGTCTCGCTAATTAACTTGTCCATAGTCAACCTCATAATCCTTTAAACACAATGATGACACAGAATGCAACAACACCAACAAACGGCATTCATTTTCCGAAATAAAGGGGAATGCTAGGGGTTGAATTTACGTGATAACATTAAGTTCACCCACCGCTAGGGGGCTTAATTTAAAACTCATCACGGACTGTGAGTTTCATGCTTTTAAAAGGATTTAACCGTGCTTTTGCTTCTAGGTAATGTTTTATGTGCAATAGGTGCACTCTTTTCATTCTATGCCACCTATAAATTGGGGTTTGCAGAGGACAAACAAGAGGTGTTCAAATTTTCTAGTGTGAGCTGTGCTTTTCTACTGGTCGGCTCGGCGATGCTTGCCAGTTGGCCAGCAGTCGCGCTGGATGTAGTCTGGCTATTCCTATCTATCCTTGGTTACAAAGACAAGCCTATGCCAAAATGTTTTATCATAATGAAGAAAGCCCTGTGGGTGTTCTTTGTTGCGGGTGTTGCCGCTATGCTCGTTGGCGAATTTTCACTGGCGGCCATAATGTGTGCCTGCATATATGTTGTTGCGTATTCCTCTTTCGCCGGCGGTTTTATGTCTAGAAGCGGCTACATAATATGGTGTTTACTGGGGTATGTTTTGTTTGTGCCTCATTTGTATGAAGTGCAGAGCTATTCAGTATTGGGAATGGAGACAATTTCATTTATTTTGGCGGTGATAGGGTGGTTCAAATTAAGTTCCAACAAAGAGCATGCTGTAGAATAACCCTGTTTTTGAACATATTTATTTAGTTTTCAAAGTGAGAAAAAACTGTTCAATATGATAAACTTAGGGGTACTGAAAATTAAAGGACTAAATCATGTTAAAAAGGATTTGTGCATTCACTGTTGTTTTATTATCGTTTAACTCTCAAGCCGCCATTATTGATCTTAACTTCAATGACTCGCAGTTTACTGGCGCTGAAGGTGTACAAGCTAAAAATGCCTTCTTAGAGGCAGCAAGTTTCTGGGAAAACACCCTGAAAGATGATGTGACGATTAACTTTGATATCAACTTTACTCAACTAGACGCCAACGTTATTGGAAGCGCAAGCTCTAACCGGTCTTACATTGATTATCAGAGTGTGGGTGCAGCAATGTTTGCGGACGCTCAGAAAGATGTAGAATTGACCGCGTTAAGTGGTTTGGATTGCACTCCTAACGCCAGCACAGGTGCTTGTGAAGTTCCTTTTGTAGAAGATGTTGATGGTAGTCCTGCTATTGATAACGATAGCACAGCTGACAACCGCATTATCGCATTGACGAACGCTAATGCAAAAGCATTAGGGTTTGTCGTGAATGATCCTCTTGATGCCACCATTACCTTTAATAGTGACTTTGCATTTGATTATGATCGTTCAGATGGCATTCAGAGCAACCTAATGGATTTTGTCGGTGTGACCATTCATGAGATTGGCCATGCGCTAGGGTTTGTTTCAGGTGTTGATATTGTTGATCAGAATCCGACCTTGAACTTAGACCCTTATGCATACGTAAGCACTTTGGATTTGTTTCGCTATTCTGATTACTCAGCGGATCTAGGTCTTATTGATATGCGTGCTGGTGTGGAAAGCTTTTTGAGTATAGATGGTGGAGAAACTGAGTTTGCTTCATTATCAACCGGAAGGCATACGGGTGATGGTAACCAAGCTAGTCATTTTGAAGATCATCAAGGTGAAGGGATAATGGATCCGACTTTCTCTTATGGTGAACTTGGCAATGTCACTCAGAGTGATTTGATGGCATTCGATATAATCGGTTGGGATTTGTACGATTTAGATGCCACCGTCGAAGTTAGCGAGCCAAATGTCGCCGCACTGTTATTGTCTGGCATTGTGATGATGGTGTTTAGGCGAAGAAAAAAAGGGCAGATAGCCGTTTAATGAGACGGATTAAAGGGCGCAGTATTTTATTTGCGGACAAACTTTTTTATGATGCCATAGCAACAAACTTTATCGTTTGCCCACAGCACATTGCAATAATCCGTAGAAATATCATTCCTACGGATTATTAATTTTCCCCTACCATCAAATGTTGTGACATCTGTTTGTGACATCATAAAAAAGTTTGTCCCTAAATAAAAAAGTTTACCCCTTAACTATAAATAGCATAAAAAAGATTGTCCTTTAAAGTATTCCCTCTTATTGTATACCTATTGTTTTAATTTAGGTGTGTGTTATGCCAAGGCGCAAGTTGGAAACATTCGACGATTTTAATAGAGCGTTGAAAAACAAATATGGAATTGGAGAAAATTCCTCTTACAAGCCCTGGTTGAGAGTTCAGGATGTCAAATCATCTGGCGTTCGCTCTCAGATATATGGCGTTAAATCAGGAAGAACCCATCATTTACTGCCGGTTCATTTCAGAGTTGAAAGTCTGAACCCTCTGAAAATTTGCTTTATTGTGCTCTGCTACTTTACGATTATATTCATTCACTGCTTTTACTTGAGCC